>Ga0310695_10001316_pt1 | contig 59401 bp, 55 predicted proteins | sample RumenRJG_04DNA_FD_203882 | JGI IMG/M metagenome (GOLD analysis project Ga0310695, IMG submission 203882) | Bovine rumen microbial communities from Lethbridge, Alberta, Canada - RJG_04 (v2) (version 2) | ecosystem: Host-associated > Mammals > Digestive system > Stomach > Rumen | place: Canada...
ACTCAAGCAGGACGACAAGGGAAATGCTCTTTCCGGTGCACAGTTTGCAATATATGCAACTAAGACTGATGCAGAGGCTAAAAACAACAATACTGTTGTTGCAGCATCTGTAAATACTAACGGAACAGAGTTTACATTCGAGGGACTTGCACCGAATACAACTTACTGGATAGCAGAAACTGTAATTCCGAAGAATCATTTCGGTATATCAGGACCTGTCGAAGTAACAACCGGTGATCTGGGAACAACAAGAACAGAGACCGTTAAAAACCCTGTAATGATTACGATGCCTTCAACAGGCGGAAAACCATTTGTTATCAATTTTGCTGCTACAGGTCTGTTTATAATGATGCTTGCAGCCGGTGCAATGCTCATATACAAAAAAAGACTTAACAAGCAGCCAATTAAAATTGACGAGAAAGGGAGGTATAAAAAATAACTCCCTGATGAGTTAGTAACTAAATATGGCAGTCAGATAGTCGTGCGGATCGGCTGCCATATTTAACACCGATCCGCACGGCAAAAAAATATTATTTTGGAGGTAAACTCAAATGAAAAAAACACTCAAGAAAACAGGCGTAGCAATTCTTACAATGGCAATGCTCCTTTCAATGGGCGCTATGACAGCTATCACAGCAAGCGCAGCAGGCGAGAGCATCACCGTTTCCGAGTCAACAGGTCTTAAAGCCGGCGATGCAGTATGCGTATATAAGGTTGCTACAAAGACAGATTCAGGTTGGGAGTGGGAAACTCCTTATAAAAAAGTAACGGGGATATCTTGGGCTCAGATAGGTACCTTTGAGGATTATTCCGATAAGGCAATGAAGCTTGCAGTAATGCTCGCAAATGTCGAAAATGACACTTTTGTAAAGGGGGTAGTAGGTACTCCCATTTCTGTATCCGGTGCAGGCTATTATCTTGTAAAAGCAGCTCCCCAAGATGCAGGTTTTGTAGCTCAGCCTATGCTTATCGAAATAAAGGACGGCGAAACTCCTACAATAAGCTATATAAAGACTTCTCAGATCAGTCTTACAAAGGTAATAACCAAAGTTAATGATTCAGCTGACAAGGTAGCAACAGGCGGTAAATCGGCAGAGGCTGCTGCAGGTGAAACTATCCACTACAGAATAGTCGCTGAGATACCTTCTTATTCTCCCGATGCAACAGCTATACAGGATTTCGTTCTTACAGATAAGAGCGATGCTACACTTACAAGTAAAAAAGCTAATACTTTTAAGGTTGTTATCGGTACGGCTGCTGATACTGCTGTAGATGCTGCCGGTGTTATAGATGCTTCTGCTGTTTTAGATCGTAAAGACGGTCAGAACTTTACTGTAACACTTCCCGGTATGGATCCTGATACAACAGATTATGCTTATGACGTACAGGATAACGGCGGCAAGTATCTTATCGTAGAATTTGATGCAGTACTCGGTGATGATCCTACAATTTCACAGGGCAAGGGTGCAGGCACAACTGTTGATGATGCAAAACGTGCAGACGCTAACAAGAACGATGTAACACTTACATACGGCAACAACTATTCAACAGGCGGCGGCAGCGATACAGACGGTGACGGCGATGTAGATAAAGATGACGAACAGCCCGAACTCAAGGACTTCGCAGACGTTTATACATCATTGCTCAACATAAACAAGACACTTAACGGAACAGCAGCAAAAAAAGGCGATGCAGGATTTGCACTTTACGCAGATAAAGGCTGCACAAAAGTTGTACGTGATGAAGTAAAGACAGATGCTAATGGTATAGTAGCATTCAAAGGCCTTGCATCAGGTACATATTACCTCAAGGAAAAAACAACACCCGGTGGCTACAAAACAGCAGCAGTTGCTACAGTAAAACTTGATGTTGATGATGCAAAGGCAGTTTATGTTGCACCCGCAGGCTTTACAGCAATAGCTGACGGCGGCTTTGAAACAACAATAGACAACCCGTCTCTCGAAACACTTCCTGCAACAGGCGGAATCGGCACATACCTCTTCACAATAGGTGGTGTATCTATCGTTCTTCTCGCAGGTGTTCTCTTTGTAATCTACATGAAGAAGAGAGAGACAGAGGAATAATTCATTCTGACATCCATTTTTCATTAATTACCCATAAAATGAAGATCTGCTCCCGTATAGTCGGGAGCAGGTTTTCCAAAGTATCCGGTCACTGAGCGGGTACTTCGGAAAACTGATGAAAGGATTTTTTGATTGAATATGACAGGGCATAAACGCCTGTTTATACTTATATTGATAGGCGTTTTATATTTTTCGGGTGTGGCAATGGTGCTTTATCCGATGATAGGAAATATATATTCTCTTTACCATTCCCGTGCGGATATAAATGAGTATCAGCAGACAGTCAATAACCTGACTGATGAAGAAATACAGAAGATGCTTGAAAGTGCAAAGAAGTATAATGAGCTTCTTGCAAAAGGAAATGTTGACAAGACTCTTTCAAGATCACTTAACAGCAAAAGCGATATAATGTGCTATGTTGAGATACCTTCTCTTAATATATATCTTCCCGTATTTTACGGAACAAATGAAGATGTTCTCCTGAGAGGCTGCGGCTGGCTTGAAAATACTTCTCTCCCCATAGGCGGAACGGACAGCCACTGCGTTATTTCCGGACATACCGGTCTGCCGAATGCGGAAATGTTTACAAAGCTTGACCAGATGGCAGAGGGCGATATGTTCTACATACGAGTACTTGATACGGTGCTTGCATATCGTGTTGATAATATAGAATCTGTCAATCCTGACAGAGTTGATCTCCTTGCAATAGTTGAGGGCAAGGATTATGTTACGCTTCTTACCTGTACTCCTTACGGTATAAACGACAAGCGTTTGCTTGTAAGGGGCGAAAGGGTGGAATATAAAGCTCCCGAAACTTCTTCGGTTGTTGAGGAAAGCAAAAAACAGGATATTAGTACTGATAAGGAAGAAGAAAAGAAAGAAGATAAAAAGGAAATATCTGATGTCAGCAAGCCTGCCGACAAATCGACAGCTGATGATGGTCTGAGTGATCAGATAAAACAGCAGGTCACTGTCGTATGTATCATAGCAGGTGTTTCGATAGTTGTGTTTGTAGCCGCATTTATATGGCTTATAAAAACTACCGGAAAAAAAGATCAGCTGACTGACGATGACAGTAATGCGGAGGATGACAATGCCGAAAAAGAAAAGTAAGCTGAGACGCCGTCTGCCGCTTGCAGGTATATTCCTGCTGCTTATGATAGGTATAACTGTATTTATGTACCCGATAGTAGGTATGTGGTACACGGAATATACCTCTAAGGTCATTATTAATGAGTATAACCAGACTATTCAGCAGATGGGCGACGATGCGATAAAAACTCTTGAAAAACAGGCGACTGATTATAATGATGCTCTTGCCAAGAACAAAAGCACGGATATATCAGCAGTGGATTATAGTAAGCTTCTTCGTGTCGCACAGGCTCTCGGCTACATAGAGATACCCAAGATAGAAGTTTACTATCCGATATTTCACGGAATGTCTGACGATGTTCTGCAAAAGGGTATAGGACATCTTGAAGGTACATCACTTCCGGTAGGCGGTAAAAGTACACACTGTATCCTTGCAGGTCATACAGGTCTGCCGTCATCAAAGATGTTTACCGATATTGACCAGCTCAAAGCCGGAGATGCGTTCTATCTGCATGTTCTTGACAAGGTGCTGAAATATGAGGTCGATCAGATAAAGACTGTCCGTCCTTATGAGAACAGCGATATACGCATAGTTGAAGGGTATGATTATGTTACGCTCGTAACCTGTACGCCATACGGTATAAACAGTCACAGACTTCTTGTAAGAGGCAAACGTGTTCCTTACGAAACAAAAACAATGGAAACAGAAAAGGAATGGCCTATTATAAATAATGATATAGTAACTATACCTGCAAGAACTATCATATGGTATTCATCGACAGGTCTTATAGGTTTTGTTATACTGGGAATGATAATAATACTTATTTTCCCGTCATTCAGACACAAAAAGAAAACAAAGGAGCCAAAGGAAAATAATAATGCCGGTTCCGATGATAATAATACTGAGCCGTAGCAGGCTTGTTTGGAGGTTCATTTATGAAAAAGAAACTATCAGGCAGAATTTTTGCAGTACTGATGATGCTGTGTGTGCTATGTTCAAGTTCTCTTATGGTAGCGTATGCCGAGGGTGATGACAAACCGTCAGGAGATGGCACAGTACAGATAAATCTACCGGATTTTGCGGATCTCACAGCTTCACTGGCAATTTATGAGGCAGGAAATTACAACTATGACGGTACAGTAACACTTAAAGATGAGTTTTCTTCATTCGATGGTGACCTTACAGATCTCAGCGAGGCTTCAAAAACACTTGAAGCTGCAAAAGCTCTTTCAAAGTTAGCTGCTTCAGCAGAAAGCATTGATTCGGAAACGGCATTTGAAGGCGATGTAGTATTTTCATCTCTCCCGACAGATAATACACTTTTCCTTGTTTTACAGACTGCCGGTGAGGACATAATAGAAATAAGCCCGATGCTTGTAATACTTCCTTACCGTACAGAAACAGGCTCAAGCGTAAGTGCTGTTATAGATGCAAAATATGAAGATAAGAGAATACCCGAAGAACCCAAGGGCGCTGTAGTTCTTATCAAAAAGGATAAGGATGGTAAGGTGCTTTCAGGCGCACATTTCAAGTTTGAGGTTAAAAACTATGTAATGCCTAATTACGCTGAAAATGCAAATATTGAAGTATTGAGCGATGAAAAGGGCGATTATTACTGGGATGTTGTATCATCCGATCTGGTAACAGATGTAAAGGGACAGATAGCTGCAGAAAATCTTCCTTTCGGAACATACCGCTTTACAGAAACAAAAGCTCCCGAAGGCTATCGTATCAAAGAAGAACCGAAAGTTTTTGATATTGATACAGCCGGTAAAATAGAGCTTAAAGAGGATATTGGCGAATATGTTGTAAAAGAGGGTACACCTTTATTCCTTGTATTTATAAATGACATGGGAGATACACCTGTTGAGTCATCAAATCCGCCGCATGAGTCGAAGATATCCAAACCATCAACACCGTCAACACCTTCGACAATTTCAGTTCCGTCAACTCCTTCCACACCTTCGGAACCGTCCAATCCTCCTATAATAACCGGTGAAGATATTGCTAAGTTCATAATTATCGGTGTAGTTGTAGGTGTTTCGCTTATAGCCGTTGTTCTTCTTGTAGTACTCGGAAAAAAAAAGAAAACGGATATAGATGACGATGATGAATAATTAAAAAACAGAGCTGCCGTTCATATACGGCAGCTCATTTTAGTGTATTGAAAAAATATAAGGCACGGTATTATGTGAACCGTGCCTTTGGACTTTTTATTCAGCTGATCAGTTTTTCGAATGATTTAACTGCACTTTCGCAGTCGCTTGATATAGCTACAAAAATATAGGGATAATGAGATGATACCATAGACTGTATGTTTGTTGCCGGGCTTTGTTCTATGGGATTTTTGGATTTAGTGTATTCGTAAACACAGTTAAGTACTTTTTGCTCGCTTTCGGCATCTTTCAGCTTGAAGCAGGCGATTTCAGTTTCATTTCCTGAGTGGTTTGATATGTAAACTGCATAGTCATTTACAGTGTCTTCGGGGATATCGTAAAACTTTGAAATATTTTCTTTTGAAACCGGTGACAAATTCTGATAGTTCATTTTTTTGATAACGTTTGAAACTATCTGATCGGCTGAAAGGTTTACATTGTTTGCGGTATTTCTTTTCTGCATATTCAGGCTTATTAAAACAAGTATACCGGCAATAATTGCAATTAGTGCAATTATAATTATTGTCATTATAATATTTCGCTTTTTGATTTTCTTATCCAAAGAATCACCACACTTTATATATAAAATATAAATATTCAGATATATCGACAAATATATTATACGATTTTATGCTTATTATTTCAACTACAATATTGTAACACTTATAAAATAATTCTCAAAAAGAAAAAGGTACAGCAAAATGGAAAAACCGTTTTGCCGCACCGGATAAAAAAATCCGCCCAACCGTCTGCGTCGATAATAACCTGCCTACGAAGATAAGCAGGTGGGTGCCCTCCCTGTGATTTCATACTCCCTTCGTCCGCTATTGCGGGAGGTCTGAAGTCCGCCACAGGAGACGAGCTCCCTAAATAAGGGTTGTAGGGTTATATAGACGCATCCAACGAATTGGGCAGAAATTGTAAACAAATATAAACTAACTTTGTTTAAACTTATTATACAACATAACAATCTAAAAATCAAGAGGAAATTTATTATTATTGAAGATTTTCTTCTGTATCCATATTGGCCTCAAAAATTTCAGCCAGTTCATCAAGAAGATCATCATCGTCGATCTGAGCAAGCTGGGGATCGCCGTTCTCATCCTCGACAGCCTCAAAGATCATGTAGGTATCTTCAAAATCCTCACCCTCAGCAGATTCAAACAGCGGAATGAGAGCATAGTAATGACCGTCCTTATAGTCGATCTCGTCCATGATCTCAAATTCAAATTCATTTCCCTCGTCATCTAAAAGAGAAATAAGATCAGCGTCAAACATTTCTTCATTTTCTATATTGTTTTCCATTAACAACAGCTCCTTTACAATAGTAAATTAATATACTAATTTTACGATAAAAACATCTATAAGTCAATAGGGATTTATAATTTGGACAGGGTTTTTGAATGAATAAATAATTTATGAACAAAGTTTATAAAGCCTCCATCATTGAGGGAGGTGGCACGAAGTGCCGGAGGGAGTTCTCCACGCACTTGCTCAATAAAGCGTATTTTCACTCAACCAATAAATTTAAAGTTCACGTTTTATAAATGCTTACGCTATGGCTTAATCCAAAATTGTAAATATATCTTTCTCTTTCCGCTTCGCTGGTGCTATCCTGACCGCAAGTTACAACTCCCTCAGTCAGCATAGCTGACAGCTCCCTCACAGAGGGAGCCATATTAATAATTTGTTCACTCATTCAAAAACCCTGATAATTTGGAATAAAATTGTACTTGAATGATATTCGGAATACAAAAATACCACTGCTTTTTCAGGCATGAAAAGTCGGATTTAAAATGCGTATAAAGAAGTAAAAACGTGTGTTTTTTGTACATCTGTCAATAATAATTTTTGAAAAAGTTGAAAAAAACTATTGACTTTTTATAAAAAGGTGGTATAATAATATCAAGATAAGAAAAGAGCAGAGCAAAGTACTTAATAATGATTTATTAAATGTATCGCTGAAATGTATCCTCTTAGCTGCAAGGATCGGCTCTTTCCTGATCTAATCCACGAAGGGAGGGAAGCTCCAATGGGCGAATCAGAACCAGTTTGTCAGGCTTTTTATCACGCCTCTTGGTGTGATGCCCTCAACGATGAAAAGACTGTATAGGAACGATTTTTTAAAAGTTTAGTTTCGGTTATTCCGTCTGGCAGATACCGGCTCTGACTGAAAAAACTTTAATTTAGCTGTTTTTGCTGTGAGTTCGGAAAAGTCTTTGAGTTGTATGAGGAAACCCGACGATGACGGTCACGCTGTATGTCTTACTTAACATCATACTTTAATTACAGCAGGGTGCTTGACTTTTTAACTCACAATTTAATATAGGACGGATATGGTACATTCAGTATTTCGTTTAAGTTCGCTGTATTCCGTTAAGCCGTATGACAACACGGTGTTTGCTCTGGGCGTAAGAGAGAAAAAGTGTCTGAAAGGCTGAACATAGCATTTGCTCCGTCTGAGATCGGAAGCTCCGCTTTATATTGATTATCTTTTGATATATTGTGAGCCGGCGGACAGGTCGGTTTCATGGGTAGTGTATTAAAGGCTTGTGTCTGATGGTAATTGGTGGTGTAAATCTTTTACCACATACGTTCCGGTCAAAGATAGGATTTTAACTGCAAGCAGTTTTTTATATAAAATACTATTAAGGATTGAGTCCCATGTGATATTTGGTTTTTTGAATTCGTATCTTCTTACCAATTAATTTTTAGGAATGATTCCGATGGTAATTTTATAAATTGATTTCTATCATTTTTGTATCTCCATATTTTACAGCCCCGACAGGTGATTACTGTCGGGGCTGCTTTTTTGCATTAAAACAGGCATAGCCTGAACTTCGTTCATAGGCTATGCCTTTGTTTAATCCTTTATTTATATCCTTCTGTTATGAATGCATTCGTAAAGCCTGCGGCTTTTACTTTGGAAAGAAGTGCTTCGGCACTTTTTCTGCTGTTGTATGCGCCTACCTGTACACGATAGAATGGTTCTTTGTATTCCTTGTATGGAACATCATACGCTTTACAGATACCTTTTGCAATGGCTTCACCGACAGTTTTTGTATTTTCAATGAGCCATTTTGCAATATACGCATTATCATGGAAGTCTGCTTCGATATAGACTGCAACAGCCCGTGTTGAATTTATCTCTGCAAGCTGAGGATATTCTCTTATGCCGTAATCAATCTTTCCGGGAGTTACAGCCTGAACAGCATCATATATCGGCTCGGCAAATTTCATGTTTTCGGGCGTTCTGGCAAATACCATGCACATCGTACCGTTTCCGCCGCCGGCATTCGTGTGGATAGGTATGTGCAGATCTGCGCCCCATGAATTGCTCTCGTTTATGCTCACGTTCATATTCTGACCTTGTTCGGCTTTTCTGACGGTAAATCCGCAGCGTTCAAGTGCTTCCTTTGCAGCGTCTGCAATACGGTTGCACTGATCACATTCGTTTGTATTGCCGTATGCATAAAGATTGCCGTCCTGATTTGACGGACTGAGATATATTTTCTTACTCATTTTTATCATTCTCTCCTTTTGGTTGTTTTTTGTCGGTATCATTGTCAGATTTGATATACTCTGCCGATACCTTGAGCTTTTTTATTATTATGACTAAAAAAGCCGGCAGCGGAACACCGATATTTTTTAGGTTTTCAAGTATGCTTATAAGCTCGTTGATGATGAGCCATATAGTTACAAGTACGCCGAAAAATACGGAGTTTTCCGTGCTTATTCCGGCTTGATTCAGACCGCTGTAAATGAGCCAGTCAACGCCCATTCCGACACATACAAGTGCAAGATAGCTGATTTTCTTTATTATTCCGAAGATACCCTTTTTGCTTGACAGTTCCGAATTATGCCATGCCGATATCATGCCTGTGATATAGTCGGTTATCATTGCTGCTGTGAGTATAATAACAGGTATAGCAATAACTCCGAGATAAGATGTCAGTGCGGCAAGTGCAGCCGTAAATATTACCTGTAATGATCTTTCGCCCGTGTGTGGCATTTTTTACACCTCCTTTGAATTTGTGCTGTTTTTCGATAAATTTATGTAATTGCAGATATATTTTTCTCCGTTAATATAATATGAATTTTTTTCAAAAATGTTATAGCAGAGAATAACGCTTTGCAAATATGTATATGAGAGTTGCAGACAACTCTCATAAACCCTTTTAAAAACAAAAAAATTCGACCTGTTAAGGTCGAATTTAAGATATATATTATACAATTTTTTTAAAATTCAGCTTTCATATTCCGAAAAGTCTATGCCGAATACATTTGAGGCATTTTTCCAGAGTATTTTTGCACGTTCTTCATCACTGAGTTCAAGAGCCATAAAGCTTTCGTATTCCTTTATGGGATTCCACATGGGAAAGTCAGAACCGAATATGAGCCTGTCTGCACCGTAAAGTTTTATGAAACCGAGAACTTTTTCCGGTGGCATAAACGGCATGACGCTTGATATATCCATAAAGCATTTTCTGTCGAGCATGTAAGGTACAGCTTCATCATATATCGACCAGCCGCCCAGATGAGCCGCAACGACAGTCAGATTCGGAAAGGTATCTATAATATGTGCTATGCGTTCCGGATGCGACATATTATATCTGTAATCACCGCTGTGTATTAGCAGAGGAAGTCTGCCTGCGATCTTTTCATAAAGCTTCATGGCGTTTTCACAGTCTGCATTAAAGTTTTGTGTATCGGGGTGGAGCTTTATTCCCTTGATACCTGCGGCGATAACTCTTTCAATTTCTTCGTCTGCATTTTCCATATCGGGGTGAAGTGTTGCAAGACCTGAAAATTCCTTGTGTTTCTCACATTCCGAGATTATAAAGTTGTTAAGAGAGTTTACATGCTTTGGTGTAAGTGCGACAGCATTTATGACAAAATGCTTTATCGGTGAATTTTCAGCTATACCGATAAGCTCATCTGCGATACCGGTGCAGTTCATTTCGACATTGTAAAAATCTCCTACACCCGAAACAGCATGTTTTGCTATTCTTCTGTTATATACATGGTCGTGACAGTCTATGGCAAACAAGGCTTTCCCTCCTGTTATTCAAGATACTTTATGCGGATATTATATTACCATCGACAGATAAAGTCAATAGAAAAAGCCGGTGTAAAGGTTTACAATAAATACAGGAAATGATATAATATATAGGATATTTGATTTTCGGAGGAAATGTATGTCGGAGGAAGTAATGTTTTTCAGAGCGGCGGCAGATGATATCCATATAAACGAAAGAGAGCTTGCCGCAAGACTTAAAACAAATGTCGGCTTTGAAAATGAACTGCTTGATAAGTGCAAGAAAAAGCTTATGGAGAGCATTGATTATAAATGTGCTTACATAAGATGTGATGTAGGACTTTCAAAGGAAAATGTCTGTGACTTCGGGTTTATGACGATACCGAGCAAAAGCCTTTATAAAAATCTTTACGGCTGTAATGAGGCTTTTGTTATTGCAGTCACAACGGGTATAGCCGTTGACAGACTTCTTGTAAGGCTTAATGCAGTATCGCAGGCAGAGCATTATATGACGGACGCATTATCTTCGGCGGCTGTTGAGTCGTTCTGTGACTATGCGTGTGATAAAATAAGTGAGGGAATACACTGCGCTAACCGTTTCAGTCCCGGATACGGGGATGTTTCGATAGAGGTTCAGAAGCCGCTTCTTGCAAGGCTGAATACGGAAAGACTTTTAGGCATAACGCTGAATAATGCTTATCTTATGACGCCTGTAAAATCTATAACGGCGATAATGGGAATAAGATCAGAACAAGGATGATTACAATGAAAAAGATAACGGATATAATAAGAGAAAAAAGAGTTTACTTTGACGGCGGAACAGGTACGGTACTTCAGAGCATGGGACTTCCGGCAGGACAGCCGCCCGAGCTTTGGAACATATCCGAGCCGCAGAAAATAACAGGTCTGCACCGTTCATATCTCGATGCAGGCTGTGACATAATAAAGACGAACACATTCGGTATAAACAGGAATAAGTTCAGCAACTATGATGAGCTTATCCGTGCAGGTATAGACTGTGCCAAAAAGGCGGTAGGGGACAGAGAGGATAAATATATAGCCTTTGATATGGGACCTACCGGAAGACTCCTTGAACCGCTGGGAGATCTTTCATTTGAGGAAGCTGTTTCGATATTTGCGGATAATGTAAAGGTAGCCGCAGAGTGCGGAGCAGATCTTGTGCTTATCGAAACTATGAATGACAGCCTTGAAACAAAGGCGGCTGTTCTTGCAGTACAGGAAAACAGCGATCTGCCTGTTTTTGTAACGAATGTGTATGATGCGGGCGGAAAACTTATGACCGGAGCATCACCTGCCGCAATGATAGCACTTCTTGAAGGACTGCGTGTTGATGCACTGGGCATGAACTGCTCGTTAGGCCCTGATATAATGCTGAATATAATAGGTGAGTTTGCAAAATATTCATCTGTTCCCGTAATAGTCAATCCGAATGCAGGACTGCCTGAGGTAAGGGACGGACAGACGGTATATAATATCGGTGAGGATGATTTTTCCGATTATATGGTAAAGCTTGCCGAGAGCGGAGCAAGTATTTTAGGCGGCTGCTGCGGCACAACACCTGAATTTATACACAAGACTATTGAAAAGACGAGAGATCTGCCTTATTCTTATCCCGAAGAAAAGGACTTTACACTTGTTTCGTCATATACACACGCTGTTGAGATAGGTGATGATCCGATACTTATAGGCGAGAGGATAAACCCGACAGGAAAGCCGAAACTTAAAGAAGCACTCAGAACCGGAGATCTGAGCTATATTCTGAATGAAGCGATAAAGCAGTCTGATGCGGGAGCACATATACTTGATGTGAATGTAGGACTTCCCGAAATAGACGAAACCGAAATGATGTTAAAGAGTGTTGCGGCTATACAGTCTGTAACGGACTTGCCATTACAGATAGACACGACAAATGCCGGCACACTTTCGGCGGCTATGAGGATATATAACGGAAAACCGCTTGTAAACTCCGTAAACGGTACGGAGGAAAGCATGAAGAATGTACTTCCTGTCGTGCAGAGATACGGCGGAGGACTTATTGCCCTTACGATAGATGAAAAGGGCATACCCGACAATGCACAGGAAAGAGTAAGGATAGCGGAAAAAATAATTGAACGTGCGGCGGAATACGGTATAAAGAAAAAGGATATAATCGTTGATCCGCTTGCGCTTACGGTATCATCAAATCCTGAAAGTGCGATAGTTACGCTTGAAGCAGTAAGGCTTTTGCGTGAGATAGGCGTAAAGACAAGTCTTGGCATATCGAATATATCCTTCGGACTTCCGCAAAGGGAGCTTATAACCTCGACATTCTATGCAAATGCACTAAGCAGAGGTCTGAACTGTGCTATTATGAACCCGTTTTCCGAAGTGATGATGAATACATACTATGCATACAGAGCCTTGAATATGCTTGATAAAGGCTGTACCGATTATATAAATTATGCATCGGCAAAGCAGGCAGACACAAAGAAGGACGTAAAGGACAGCCGACCTGAAAGCCTTCATACATGCATTGTAAAGGGCTTGAAAGAGGGTGCTGTAAAACATGCTGAGATACTGCGTGAAACTCTGCCGCCGCTCGATATAATCAATGGTCATATTGTTCCTGCACTGAATGAGATAGGAACGGCATTTGAAAAAAAGAAAGCATATCTTCCTCAGCTTCTTATGAGTGCGGAGGCAGCCTCGGCAGCTTTTGAGGAAGTGAAAAAAGGTATATCGTCCGAAAAAGAGGAAAGCGGAAAAGCAATAGTTCTTGCCACTGTAAAGGGTGATATACACGATATAGGAAAGAATATCGTAAAGGTACTTATGGAGAGCTACGGATTCAAGGTCTATGACCTCGGCAGAGATGTGCAGCCGGAAGTTATAAGGGATTGTGCGGTTGAAAAAAGCTGTAAGCTTGTCGGACTAAGTGCACTTATGACAACGACTGTTCCGGCTATGGCTGAAACGATAGAGCTTCTTAAAAAGACAGATGATTCTATAAGCGTTATGGTAGGAGGAGCGGTACTTAATCAGGAGTATGCAGATATGATAGGTGCTGACTTCTATGGCGCAGATGCTATGGACAGTGTGCGCTATGCGGAAAAATTTTATGAAAGCATGTGAATAGCTGCGTAATAACAGGGAGAATTTTTTCATAGAAATTAACGATAAAATAAAGTTTCCGGAGTTAATGCTATGAGAAAACCAATTATCGCAGGATCAATAAGAAGATACACATTTTCTGTACATTCGTTTATAATAAGGAACGGACTTTTTGTACTGTTCTGTCTTTTGCTTTTCGGCGGAGTGCTGTGGGGAGCACTGAACAGCCGCTCGGCAGATGAAGAACTTCTGAAAAGGCTCGACTTCATATTTCAGACAAATTACAGTCTGAGGAGTACACAAGGGCTGATATCTGCATTTACAGCGTCCTTTGCTTCGTCTGTAATGCTGCTTGTGCTGTGCCTTTTGTCAGGACTTTCACTCTTTGGCAGTGTACCGGCGCTTGTTATACCATTTTTCAAGGGATACGGTTACGGTCTTTCGGCAGGATTTCTTTACGGAGCGTATGGCATGAAGGGTATAGGCTATAATCTTCTTGTGATACTTCCGGGAATGTTTTTCTCTTCAATTATAATATGCAGTGCATCTCTTATGTCGTTCTGCAGCTCGCTTAAACTGTGCTCATACTTTTTCAGTGCGGCTGTAAGGGACGATCCCCGTGAGCAGATGAAAAGCTATCTTTTGTCGGTACTCAGATGTCTTTTGCTTTGTGCACTGGCTGCGGCAGTAGATATGATCTGCTCACTGTGTTTTTCGTGGATCTTTAATTTTAGTTAGGGTGTGTTAAAAAAATGGCTGATACAGTCGAAAGAAAATACGGGCTCGGAGATTTCTTCGCAAATTTCATGGGGAATATCGGAAGACTTATCCTTGTAAATATAATGTTCTGCATACCGCTTGCCGCATTCGGAGGTATTCTGTGGCTGATATCCGGCGGAACAAATATTAATATTTTTCTTTTATTTCTGTTAATACCTTTAATGTCACCGTTTTTTGCCGGTGCTGTAAATGTATGCAGGAAAGTCAGTGCAGACAAAAAGGTGCGTCCGATAAAGGACTTTTTCGGAGGTATAAAAGACAACTGGAAATTTTTCCTTGTGAACTCGCTGCTTCTTTATATACTTTCAATAAGTATATGGGCGGTGTCAAATTACTTTTCAAAACAGGAAAGCAGTTTTGCGACCATAGTTTTTCTTATCATAATGATAGTTACATCCATACTTTTTGTGTTTATCGACCTTTCGGCAATAGTTATGGCTGTATCGGTAGAACTTAGCTTTGCGGAGATAATCAGGAACTCGATAGTAATGATAATGAGCGGTTTTGCCAACCACCTGAAAACAATGCTTTCACTGATATTTACGGCAAGCGTTGTATATTCGATAGTAGTACTGACGGGTAATCCTGTTGTATCACTTATAATACTCGGAGTTATTATCGCTGCATTGCTGCCGATAACAGTAATATACATAATAGTGTACAATTCTTATCAGACGGTTGAAAAACTCGTTATAAAACCGTATCAGCAGCAGGAAAGTGAAAAGATACAGAACCGCATCGACAAGGAAAATGATGAAAAGCTGACTATAGAGGAGCTTGAGCCGCTTGCAAAGGGCGATCCGGAGGAATATGTTTTTCTCAACGGAAAAACAGTCAAGCGTAAATATATACTTAAAATGATAGATGTAAGGAAAAATAACCCTGATATGTAAGTGTCAGAAATGTATTTATGTAGAAAAACGCAAAATCATATTGACAGTTTTTTTGCAAGTTACTATAATTATAAGTATAGGCATATGAAAAGTATATCTCTGTGAATTATGGATATCATAGGGATAATGCGTTTCAAAATATGATAAAACGGAGGAAGAGGACTATGGCTAATAACGAAAAAGAAGTCGAAGTTCAGAAAGCACCGGTTGATCTCGTACAGGATCTTGACAGCTTCAAAAGAATGTATGAAAGGGTAAAAGAAGCACAAAGACGTTTTGCGGAATATACACAGGAACAGGTGGACGAAATATTCAGGGCGGCAGCTATCGCAGCAAATGCCGAGCGTATACCGCTTGCAAAAATGGCTGTTGAGGAAACAGGCATGGGCGTTGTTGAGGATAAAGTAATAAAAAACCACTATGCCGCTGAATATATATATAATTATTACAAGGATACAAAGACTTGCGGTGTTATAGAATATGATGCCGCTTTCGGAATGAAAAAGGTTGCCGAACCTATAGGTATAATAGGTGCGGTAATTCCTACGACCAATCCTACATCTACGGCTATATTCAAGGCTCTTATCTGCCTTAAAACAAGAAACGGTATTATCATCAGTCCTCATCCGAGAGCTAAAAAGTCAACAATAGCTGCTGCAAAGATAGTTCTTGAAGCTGCTGTAAAAGCCGGAGCACCGGAGGATATAATCGGCTGGATAGATGTACCTTCACTTGAGCTTACAAATGAGCTTATGAAAACATCTGATACCATACTTGCAACAGGCGGTCCCGGAATGGTAAAGGCTGCATATTCATCAGGCAAGCCGGCGCTCGGTGTCGGTGCAGGCAATACACCTGCAATAATCGACAGCACAGCAGATATACAGGTCGCAGTAAACTCCATAATCCATTCAAAGACATTTGATAACGGTATGATATGTGCATCTGAGCAGAGTGTTACTGTTCTTGCAGACATATATGACAAGGTAAAGAAGGAGTTTGCAGACAGAGGCTGCTATTTCCTCAAGGATGACGAAATCGAAAAGGTAAGAAAGACTATTATCATAAACGGTGCATTGAATGCAAAGATAGTAGGTCAGTCTGCATATAAAATAGCTGCACTTGCAGGAGTTGAGGTTGATCCGAAAACAAAGGTACTCATAGGCGAAGTAGAATCCGTTGATATCAGCGAAGAATTTGCACATGAGAAGCTTTCACCTGTACTTGCTATGTATAAGGCAGAAAACTTTGACGATGCTATTGCAAAGGCTGCAAGACTTGTTGCAGACGGCGGCTACGGTCATACATCATCACTGTTTGTTCATCCGTCACAGACAGAAAAGATAGAAAAGCATTCCCACGCTATGAAGACATGCCGCATACTTATCAATACACCTTCTTCACAGGGCGGTATCGGAGATCTCTATAACTTCTCACTCACACCTTCATTTACACTCGGCTGCGGTTCATGGGGCGGCAACTCGGTTTCGGATAATGTCGGCGTAAAGAATCTGCTCAATATCAAAAAGGTTGCCGAGAGGAGAGAGAATATGCTTTGGTTCAGAGCACCTGAAAAGGTATATTTCAAAAAAGGCTGTATGCCTATAGCACTTGACGAGCTTGGCACAGTCATGCATAAGAAAAAGGCATTTATCGTAACGGACTCATTCCTTTACAAAAACGGATATGTTGCTCCGATAGAGAAAAAGCTTGATGAGATGAACATCCAGCACACATGCTTCTATAACGTACAGCCTGATCCTACACTTGCATCGGCAGAGGAAGGTGCAGAGGCTATGCGTATGTTTGAGCCTGATGTAATAATCGCACTCGGCGGCGGTTCGGCTATGGATGCAGGAAAGATCATGTGGGTACTTTATGAGCATCCCGAAGTAGATTTCAAGGATATGGCTATGCGTTTCATGGATATACGCAAGAGAATATATCCGTTCCCGACAATGGGTGAAAAAGCGTATTTTGTAGCTATCCCGACATCATCAGGCACAGGCTCGGAGGTAACTCCTTTTGCTGTTATAACAGATGAAAAGACACACATAAAATATCCGCTTGCAGACTATGAGCTTCTTCCGAAGATGGCTATAATCGACGCTGACAATATGATGAATCAGCCAAAGGGACTTACAAGTGCATCAGGTATAGATGCTCTTGTACATGCGCTTGAAGCATATGTATCAATAATGGCTACTGAATATACAGACGGTCTTGCACTCAAGGCTATGAAGAATATATTTGACTATCTGCCGTCAGCATATGAGAACGGCGCAAATGATCCGATAGCAAGAGAAAAGATGGCTACAGCCTCAACACTTGCAGGTATGGCATTTGCAAACGCATTTTTGGGTGTTTGTCATTCAATGGCACATAAGCTCGGCGCATTCCATCATATACCTCACGGTATCGCAAATGCACTTCTCCTTACAGAAGTAATGAGATACAATGCAGATCCGAAGCCTGCAAAGATGGGAACATTCTCACAGTACCCGTATCCGCATACGCTTGAAAGATACTGTGAATGCGCTCACTTCCTCGGCATAAACGGCAAGGACGACAATGAAACCCTTGATATCTTCATAGAGAAGATAGAGGAACTGAAAGCAAAATGCGGCATAAAAAAGACTATTGCAGAGTACGGTGTTGACGAGAAATACTTCCTTGAAACACTTGATACAATGGTCGAGCAGGCATTTGACGATCAGTGTACGGGAGCAAATCCGAGATATCCGCTTATGTCAGAGATCAAGGATATGTACCTCAGGGCATATTACGGTAAATAATCAATTTCAGGGTGCGGCATTATGCCGCACCTTATTTTGTGTACGGAGGTTTTTATGGAATATATCTGTTCGCTTTGTCCGAGAAACTGCAATGCTTTGAGGACTGATGATAAGGGAAACGGTTTCTGCAAAATGGGAGTATTTCCTAAAATAGCAAGAGCCGCACCGCATTTCTGGGAAGAACCGTGTATCAGCGGCAAAAAGGGTTCGGGGACGATATTCTTTTCGGGTTGTGTGCTGTCATGCGTTTTTTGTCAGAACAATAAAATAAGTGCCGGCGGCTATGGAAAGACAGTAAGTGTAGATGAGCTTATAGGATATATAAAAAGCTTGGAGGAACAGGGCGTACATAATATTAATCTTGTCAGTCCTACACCTTATATCGAAAGCATTATAAGTGCGTTTGAAAGGTACAGACCTTCCGTGCCGGTAGTTTATAATACGGGAGGTTATGAGAAAGCCGAAACTATAAAGCGGCTTGAAGGTATAGTTGATATTTACCTTCCGGATATGAAATATATAAGCACTGAGCTTTCGGGAAAATATTCGGGTGCGGTAAATTACTTTGAGTATGCACTTCCAGCCATAAAAGAAATGGTACGTCAGACCGGAAAGCCTGTATTTGATGAAAACGGCATAATGCTTAAAGGCACAATAGTACGCCATCTCATACTTCCGCAGAATACAAAAAATTCCATACAGGTGCTTGATGTTCTGAAACGTGAGTTCGGTGATGATATACTTGTCAGTCTTATGGGACAGTATGTTCCTATGGGCAGAGCAGATGAATTTAAGGAGCTGAACAGACGAATAACCGCAAGGGAGTATAATAAAGTTCTTGAACATATGCAGGAGCTTGGACTTGACGGTTATGTTCAGGAGCTTGGCTCGGCTAAAAAAACTTACATACCCGATTTTGATGTATCACTCCTGTGAATCGTCATTCTCGACTACCTGTAACGGCATATTTACACATACATCTTCTTCAAGCTCATAATCGGCTTTGAGTATATAGCTGTCACCGGTTTCTTTTAATGAAATTTTCCTGTTGAGTACAGTTCCCTGATTTGTACTTCCTAACATGAATACCTCGTATAATGCAAGTTTGTTGTTTAATATCGTTTCAGCCTGTTGTCTGTCAAGGACAACAGGCTTTTTTGTGTATTCACGGAGTATCTCGGAATTGACATAGAACGGCAGACGGCTTTCAAGGAATGTAAGCTGTTGGCTTTCAGTCGTTTTTATATATCTGGTGTCGGGGGTGTCCTGTAAGGAAAACGGCAGTTTTATCCCGAAGAATACAAGCTCATTTTTTACGGCTGTATTATCGCTGAATACAGGTAGTTCAATATTTTTGGAAATCTTTATCTCGGTACTTCTTGCTGTTTTTGCAAATACCTGAGCATTGCTGTCAACTATTACCGTAGTACCGTCATTGTATTCCATAACACCGCTGACAAGAAGCTGACCTTTTTTTATTCCGTCACCGACAGCTATTTTTGCAGTTCCGTTTTTTACTTTTATCCGTGTAACAGTACCGTCTGCCGCTGACATCATATTGCTTGTCCGTGATATATCACGCTTGTTTACTTTCTGTGAGGTATCAGGACTTACACGCACCTCGGCACATGAGCCTATTATATTTATAGTCATCCAGCTTATTCTGTTATCCCTGAGAGATACTTTGTCTGTTATCTCGCTGACATTCAGGCTTTTACTGTAAGCACCCTCGTGAAAGCCGTATTCTTCAAGCAGACTTTGCATTTCGTATGCGTTTATAGTTTCGGGGAGCTGATAATTTATGCTCCATATAAAGCATGACATTATCTTGCAGAATATCACAAACAGAACTGCACCTGCTATGAGTCCGGAACGGTGCTTGTACTTTCCTAAAACAAACGGCAGACCGTGTTCTTTTACGATATGTATGTTGTTCTGAGATTTTTCAGCGGCACTCTGTATAATGTCGGATTCGTTTCTTCTTACACAGCAGCATATACAGCCGTCTGTATTTCTGAGTTTCCACAGGTTCACGCCCTTGCGTGATGCAAGATTTATAAAACGCTCTGTAAATTTTCCCTCTACACTTATATCATAATAGCCGAAAAGCCACCTTAACAAATTTACTATCATATTTTGTTTACCTCACATGATATATTCTATTGATGTAATAAAACCGTGTATTACTATATCGCTGTCATCCATGCATTGTATGTGCAGTCCTCTGCCGCAGAAGGCGATTATATATTTTCCTGTATTTATTTTTATGGACTTGTCGCCGTATTCGACTATACCTTTGCTTCCTTCAAGTATTACTTCATGGTTTCCGCTTATCTGCATATGAACCTTTCCCAAGTTTGCCATGAATGCCGGCATTTTCATGCGGTGTTCATCCCTGCTTTTTTTCATTTGCTCGCCTCCTCATTAAAATTTATGCTTTTCCAAATATAAAAATCACAACATGCATATATTTTACAGGGTGATGATATGAAAGCTTGTATTTGTGGAAAGTCAAGGTCGGTAATTGTATCGGGTATTGTGATATGTATGATAGTGTGTATACTTGTGTTTTCCTCCGCTTCATCAAAAGGTATAGTCAGCGGGCTTGAATATTCGTCAAAGCTCCTTATACCGTCATTGTTTCCGTTTATGGTTCTGTCGGGATTCATTATACGTTCAGGTATATCCGTGTATCTGGGCAAGCTGACAGCACCGTTGACTACTCATGTTTTCCGTCTGCCCGAAAAAGCTTCTGCCGCTGTTTTACTGAGCTTTATTGGCGGTTTTCCCGTAGGCGCAAAATGTGTAAGACTGCTGTATGACAAAGGAGATATAAATTCATGTCAAGCGGAGCAGATGATGCTTTTTTGTATATGTTCAGGGCCTGCATTCCTGATAACGGGTGTAGGTACAATAATGCTCGGAAATTCCGTGTCGGGACTGATACTCTATGTATCACAGCTTTTATCGGGATTGATACTCGGCATACTTTCGGGTATTATTTACCGTGACAGTGATATGTCGGAAAGTGCTGAGCGTAAAGAGTATGAAAAAGGCGGCTATATAAATGACTTTATATGCTCATGTTCGGACGGTGCAGTGTCTGTTATAAATCTTGTTTCCCTCGTTGTGTTTTTCTCGATGTTTTTATCCGTAGCGGAGGAAACAGGTCTGTCTGGGCTTTTGTATTCGTTATTGAAAATGCTTGGTGCGGATCATTCTTTGGCTGATTGTGCATTTCCGATAATATCCGAGGTGACAACAGCCTGTAACAGGATATGTCAGGGCGGCTGTCCTCTCAGTATGCTTTCATTGGCGGCAGGCTTCGGCGGTTTATGCGTACATTTTCAGATATTTGCTCTGCTTGGAGATATGAAAGTAAGCAGGCTTAAAATCATCGCCTTTCGTTTTATAAATGCATTTTTGTCATCTGTAATAACCGAAATAATATGCTGTTTCTATGTTCCGTCAGTTTCGGCTTTTGCTTTGTATGGAAATGAAGTGAAATTAAGCTCTGCGACCATAGCAGGAACAGCGGCTCTTATAATAATGTGTGCGGTGTTTCTGCTTTCGCTTAAAGGCTCCGAACTTAAAAGAACAATTATCCGAAAATGACATAAAATAAGAACAGGTATTTTACAGGGAGGTATAGTATGTGTGGTATAGCAGGCTGGTATGATAAGAGTGTTGATTTCAGCAGTCATAAAAAAACGCTTATGGCTATGTCGGAAAGTCTTGGAAGGCGTGGCCCTGATGACAGCGGTATATGTATAAAAGACGGTGTTTGTCTTATACACAGAAGGCTGGCGGTCATAGATGTTCAGAACGGCAGACAGCCAATGACTTGCATACAGGGAAAAAGAAGCTGTACGATAGTATATAACGGTGAGATATATAATACTGCGGAACTCAGGAATGAACTTAGCACTTACGGTTACAGCTTTTCTACAAAAAGTGATACAGAGGTAGTGCTTGCGTCATATCTGTGCTGGGGCGGAAGATGTGTTGAAAAGCTCAACGGTATATTTGCCTTTGCTGTGTATGACAGCGGAAACGGCAGTCTTTTTCTTGCAAGGGACAGGATAGGTGTTAAACCGCTGTTTTTCTATGAATACGATAAGGGTATGCTTTTTGCATCGGAGATAAACTGTCTGCTTCAGAATCCTTTGGTAAAGCCTGTTGTTGACGAAGAAGGCCTTAGTGAGCTTTTTCTCATAGGACCTGGAAGAACACTCGGTCAGGGGGTATATAAAAACATAGGTGAGCTTTTGCCGGGGGAATGTGCATTTTATGACGGCAGAAAGCTTTTCAGGAGAAGATACTATAAGCTTACTGCTCACGAACATATATCTGATACGGATAAGAGTATCAAAGAGGTAAGGGAGCTTATAACGGACTCGGTAGAAAGACAGCTTGTATCGGATGTACCGCTGTGCTGTTTTCTTTCCGGAGGACTTGATTCGAGTATAATTTCATATACAGCGGCAGAGTACAACAAAAGGAACGGTCTGAAAGCCATAGACACATATTCAGTTGATTATAAAGATAATGACAAGTATTTTCAGAAAAGTCTTTTCCAGCCTACACCCGACAGTGAATTTATAGGTGTAATGACAGAGGCAATCGGTTCTGAGCATCATAGTGTAGTTATAGATAACAGGGATTTGTTCCATGCACTGAAACAGGCTGTAGATGCAAGAGATCTTCCGGGTATGACGGATGTTGATTCATCACTTCTGCTGTTCTGCGGAAAGATAAAAGAGAGCTTTACCGTTGCACTTTCGGGAGAATGTGCGGATGAGCTTTTCGGAGGATATCCGTGGTATCATAACAGCAATATACTTTTTGAGGAATGTTTCCCGTGGTCGAGATCGCTTGATATAAGGCGTTCGGTATTAAAGAACGGATTTTTGCCGAAGGGAGAGGAATATGTAAAGCAGCGTTATCTTGATACATGCATGAATACGGAAAAGCTGCCTACAGACAGCAGACTTGATGCCCGTATGCGTGAAATGTTCTCGCTGAATTTTTACTGGTTTATGCAGACACTTCTTGACAGGAAAGACAGGATGTCGATGTATAACGGTCTTGAAGTGAGAGTTCCGTTCTGTGATTACAGGATAGTTGATTATGCATTTAATCTTCCGTGGTCGATAAAGGCATACGGCGGCAGAGAAAAGGGCATAGTGCGTGAAGCGTTCAGGGGACTTCTGCCTGAAAGCATAATCGAGAGAAAGAAAAGTCCATATCCAAAGACACACGATCCTTTGTACTTCAGGCTTTGTGCAGAAGCGGTGAGGGAGATACTCAATGACAGAAGTTCACCGCTTTATGATATACTTGACAGGCAGGGAGTAGAAGATATAATTGAGCATCCGGAAAAAATATCATCACCGTGGTATGGTCAGTTAATGAGAGCACCGCAGATACTTGCATATATAATCCAGCTTGATTACTGGTTCAGGAAAAACAATGTTTCAATAGAAGTCTGAGCATAAAAAATAAAGCTGCGGCAGTCGCAGCTTTACATAACAAAAAACGACTGACAAAAGGTCAGTCGTCAAAAATCAAAAATTACTGGATAGAGCTGTCGAGATAGTGCTCAAGCTCCTCCTCATCTCTTTTTTGCTTTTCCCTTATGATAAGAATAGTTGTCAAAGCGGCTGTCAGAGCGGCTATACCGCCTGCAACGGATATAAATATTACAAAAAATTTCTTACTCATTAATAAAGCCTCCTCCGAAATGTTTTGATGATTTACTACATTATATAATGTTATTTTAAAAAAGTCAAGGTAAAGAAAAAATTTTTTGTATAAAATGGAGAAAAAAGGGATGAAAAAAAGCAGAACCGGTGTTCTGCTTTAGCTCAATATCAACAAAGGGGACTCAGAAAGAGTCAATGGCTTTATTATGCGGAAGCATTAAGCTTACGAGCCAAAGATGACTTCTTTCTTGAAGCAGTATTCTTCTTCAGGATACCCTTAGCTGCAGCCTGATCGATCTTTTTAATAGCAACACGAACACTCTGCTCCTTATCGGAAGCATTTGTTTCGATAGCAGCATTAGCCTTTTTGAGGCTTGTTTTAAGTGTGCTCTTAACGATTTTGTTAGCAGCTGTTTTTGCAGCGGCAACCTTTACACGCTTTTTTGCTGACTTAATGTTAGGCATGACGACACCTCCCTTTTACCTTCACTTGCGTACAGCTTATAATATCATTTATTCGGAAAAAAAGCAAGGGTTTTTTCAAAATTTTTCAAAAAAAGTGGAGTTTGTATGATGTTATATAAATTTTGCCGTGTATGCAGAAATAGCTGTTAAAAATACGGGACTGAAATTTATTGAAATTTACGAAAAAATATGTTAATATGAAAAACATTGGGGAGGGGAGATAAATGGCGGAAGCATCCTGCTGTGAAAGCTGCAGCTATTATGTATATAATGAATATTATGAATACTATGAATGTCTTGTCGGACTTGACGAGGATGAGCTTGCAAAATTCCTTACAGGTACCATGAACTCCTGTCCGTTTTATAAAAACGACGATGAATACAGTATCGTCAGGAAGCAGAACTGAAAGGGAGGAAAAAATGGGTAAGCTGAAAAAATATGCAGGCATAATACTTAATATGGTCTACGGCTGTATAATAGGTGTTGCCAATATAATTCCGGGAGTAAGCGGCGGAACTATGGCTGTAATGCTGAATATCTATGATAAGCTGATAGACTCGTTCACAGGCATAAGAAAGAATTTCAAAAAGAGCATGGCTTTTCTTGTGCCGATAGTTCTGGGAGCAGGAATAGGTATAGTTGCATTTTCGGTGCTTATAAAGTATCTTATAAACAATCAGCCTCTTCCGACATGCTTTTTCTTTATAGGTCTTATACTCGGCAGTCTGCCTATGGTATGCAAAAGGGCACTGGAAACTAAATTTAAAATCTGGTCTGTAATACCGCTTGTCATATTCCTTGCAGGAATGACGGTGCTTGCTTTTGTCAATACAGAGGGCAAGGATTCCGCAGGAGCATTGATGGAGATGAATGTTGGTACATGGTTCTATATGCTGTTAAGCTCGACAGTTGCAGCTATGTGTATGATAATACCGGGAGTAAGCGGTTCAATGATACTTATGATATTCGGTATTTACTCAACAGTCATCGGTGCTATATCCGGACTTACAAAGCACTTTATGCAAAACTGTATAACACTTATCCCTGTAGGTATAGGCGTTATTATAGGCATAGTTTTCGGAGCAAAGCTCATAGATATCTGCATAAAGCGTTTTCCGCAGATGACATACTTTGCAATAATAGGACTTATGCTCGGCTCACCGCTTGTAATATTTATGAAATTTCAGGCTGAGAGTGCGGCTCTTGTAAAGGCGGATCCGAATTTTACAAACAATTTTGTATTCACTCCCGTGAGCATTACAGTTTCGGCAATAGTTTTTGTTATCGGACTTGCAATAGCTTTGTTCTTCGGCAGTGAAAAGATAAAAGCAAAATTTGAAAAAAAGAATGAAGAAAAATGATTCTTCGTCAGCCGTTCACCTGTTTAAAGACAGGTGAACGGCTGATTTTTTATGGATTTATTATAATGAAGTGTTGACAAAGCTTTATTATGATGATATATTAAAGGTACAGAGTAGAGCTGTGTGCGTTATACCGGTATTATTTCCGGTATTGAGTGTCGTGCGGACGGGGAGTTGCCGCATGAACGAAAAGATATTCTTACGGTACACGGTTCGCATCCCGCTGTTATAATAATGTTTGACAACTTCTTATTATTACAGCTGAGGACTTCGCTTCTGTAAAAATAAGGAGGTTTTTTTATGTCGGAAAAAAATAAGAACAGTTCTTTCGGCAGGTCATCATTGAAAAATTCAACGCTTAATCTTGCAATAATAGCAATGCTTACTGCTTTGCTCGTTGTGCTTGCGCTTTACTGCACTATAAAAACTCAGGCATTGAAAATAACGCTTGATTTCATACCCGTTATGATAGCCGCAAAGCTTTACGGCGCAAAGGGAGCAGGGCTTGTTGCAGGTCTGGGGGATATAGTGGGATATATCTGTCACCCGACAGGCGCATGGTTCCCGCCGATAACTGTAACGGCAATAATCACAGGTGTTGTTTTCGGATTCATGCTCAGGGATAACAGCCTGAAAACGAAAAAGGACAAGCTAAAAGCACTTTTTGCTGTAATTATAGCACAGTTCGGTATAAGCGCATTCGTGACACCACTCTGGCTTAGTATGCTTTACGGTACAAGTTACGGTACATTCTTCATAACAAGAATACCGCAGATAGCAATAATGACAGTTATACAGCTTATTTTCATACCTGTTATGATAAAGGTAATAGACAACGCAGGTATAACACGAAAAATAATCAAGAATTAAGAACTGAAAGGACAGATGTTTGTACTGGTGTACAGATATCTGTCTTTTTGCTTGACACCATATTTAAAACGGATTATAATTATTGTGAAATTTATTAAAAGGAGGATGACGATAGTTTTTGTATATGACTATCGTTTAAAAGAAACATGAAGTATTCAAAAATTGTTTTGTGTGTTCTTATGGCAGGCGTTCTTGCTTTAGGTGCGGCAGGATGCGGCGGAAACAGCGGTGATGCATCGGGGACTTCTTCAAAGGCAAGCGGTTCTTCAACGTCTTCCTCAAATAATTCCGGAAGTCAGAACAGCAACAGCTCGGATGCCGATTCTTCATGGATAAAATGGAAGCTCGAATCTGCTGCAAAGCCTGAATTTGCAGATTCAACCTTTATGAAGGTAAAGTCTACGCAAACTGGAAATGATGATTATGATATAATCAAGCCGTCCTTTGTTCTGAATTATGATGAAATTGTTAAAAAGCTCAGAGATGATGATACAATGAAGTCACATTTTGCTTTTGCCGATAAGGAAAGCACAGAGCTGAAAATATATGACAATGATAAAGGCAGCGTAAAACCGGAGTCGCAGAAATGCATAACAGAAAAAACTTTTTGCGGATTTGCAAATAAGAATGAGGGCGATGCATGGAACGGAGATTTTGGATTTACAGTAAAATATGATACATCTTTATCTGATGAGCCTGTTTATTATTTTCTGTCGTTTGATAATGAAGTAATGACACAGGATGAAATATTTGCTGTTACTTCCAAGGTTTTCGGAGAGGAGATCGCAAAGTTCTTTGTTTATTCGGATGAAGGAAAGGAGTCCTACAAAGCCGGAAATACAAAGGGAGATTACTTTTTTGATGTGGATGTAAAGACTCCCGACGGAAAAACCACCTATAAACTCTACAGAGGAGCTACATTTGACAAAAACAGACCTGAATCCAACTATGTTAATTTCAGCATTTCTGTGGACGCCGGCATTAAAAATAATAATTTCAGGGATATAGAAGCAAAGATGCCTTTGCCGCTTATTACATTGAATGATACTTTAAAGACGGATCTTGGCAGTGCCGATCATAACGATCTTAAAAACTTCTACAGCAAGATCATGAACTACAATATTCCGGGTGATGAACATAAGGGACTTTCCCGTGTTACAGGCAAAGTGGATAATATTACATTTGATTCCGGAAATGTACGTTCTATGTTTAACTATAACGTATGGAAAAATCCTGTCAGCGAAGATGAGAGGGCATCTGCTGCGAGTGCAGAAGCTATGGTTCTGAAACAGGATGCTTTGAAAACAAAGGACGGAAAGACAAATGTCCATGACCTTGAAGGAAATATAATGATATCCGTTATAATGGATTCTAATCCTGACGATACTGCAAAAGTTGAACAGTACAGAAAGGCTATGTATGAATCCGGATTGAAGGCAGCAAATGATATTTTCGGAAAAAATAATATCAAAGAAACACAATCTTATGATTCCAATACCGAAGCTTTTTATTTACTGCTGAATACATCCGATTACTGCGAATTTTATGATACCGGAAGAGCTGCTGTTGTGTTCAGCCGTCCCTCGAACAATAATATACTCAAATGTGTATTGAGTATGGATATAGGCTGATTTATTTCGGTGTACTCGTAATGGGTACACCGATTTTTTGTGCCTGTAAATATTGCTGTTGACAGGCGGCTTTGAAAAATGTAAACTATACTGGAAGTAAATTTTTTCGGGTGAATGAAATGGCAGATAAAGAATTGCTGCAGCTTTGCGGCACTGTTGAAGAAATTATATACAGAAACGGAAATAACGGTTATACAGTTATAACTGTAATGAGTGACGGCGTTACGGCAACGGCAGTCGGAAATATGTCGGATGTCAATATAGGCGATGAAATAAAGCTTGTCGGTAACTGGAAAACACATACCAGCTACGGCGAGCAGTTTGCCTTTGAATATTACGAGCAGTTCATGCCGTCAACAAGCGAAAGCATACTCAAATATCTGTCATCGGGCGTTATAAAGGGGATAGGACGTGCGACTGCAAGAAGGCTTGTTGACGCATTCGGTGAAAAAACTCTTGAGGTAATACAGAACGAGCCGAACAGACTTGTTGAAATAAAAGGTATATCCCAAGATAAAGCAGCGGCACTTTGCGCTGAAATAAGAAAAGCATTCGGTATGCGTGAGGTCATGCTCTATCTTGAAAAGTACAGGATATCAACACAGGAGGCTGTCAATGTCTGGAAAACATTGGGTGCTGATGCGATAAGTCTTATAGAATCCGATCCGTATATACTTTGTGAGGAAAGAATCAATGTCAGCTTTGAAAGAGCTGACTACATAGCTGCCGCACTTGATAAACCGTGTGATGACAAACGGAGAATACGTGCAGGGATAATATATATAATCACATATAATTCCGGAAACGGTCATACATGTCTGCCGAGAGAAAAGCTTGTTTCTGTAACGTCAAAGTTTTTGAAGCTTGAAGATCAGCTGATAAATGATGTTATAGAGGAACTTATATCTGACGGAGGACTTGTTTCCGATAATATCGAGGAACGGGAGTTTATTTTTCTTCCGTCATTCTATAAAAGCGAGAGTTATGCGGCAGGCAGACTGCTTATGATGCTGCAGTTTCCGCCGGAAAGGATAACGGGTATAGAGCTTTCTCTTGAAGCTTTTGAAAAACAAAAAAATATAACCTATGCAAAACTGCAAAGAAAAGCGATAATCGAGGCAATGTCGGGAGGACTTCTTATTCTGACGGGAGGTCCGGGCACAGGAAAGACCACAACTCTTAATGCAATAATAGAACTGTATAAGCAAAGCGGGATAAAGGTCGCACTTGCAGCACCTACGGGCAGAGCGGCACAAAGAATGTCAGAGGTGACAGGCTGTGAGGCAAAGACAATACACCGGCTTTTAGAGGTTGAATGGGATAAGCATGACAGACCTGTTTTTACACGAAATGAAAAGAATATGCTTGACTGTGACGCACTTATCCTTGACGAACTTTCAATGGTAGATGCAACTCTTTTCGAGGGCGTACTCAGGGCATTAAGGCTCGGATGCAGACTGATAATGGTAGGTGACAGCGATCAGCTCCCGTCGGTAGGTGCAGGAAATGTTTTGGGTGATCTGATATCATCGGAAAAGATACCTGTTGTACAGCTTAAAGAGATATTCCGCCAGTCTATGAAAAGTCTGATAGTAACCAATGCACACAGGATAGTACACGGAGAAATGCCGGAAACGGGACGCACAGACAGCGATTTCTTTTTTATGTCGTGTCCCGACAGGGAGAGAATAGCATCAACTATAGTTGATCTTTGCAGTACAAGACTTCCAGCAAGCTATGGTTATTCGGTATTCGGTGATATACAGGTGCTTTGTCCCGGAAGAAAGGGCGAGCTTGGTGTAACGGATCTTAATAAAAGACTGCAAAATGTTCTTAATCCGTCAAAGAATAAATTCAATGAAATACAGATGCCGGTTTATAATCTCCGTCTGGGTGATAAGGTCATGCAGACAAAGAATAATTATGATCTTTTGTGGGTAAAAGCTGACGGAACAGAGGGTTCGGGCGTTTTCAACGGTGATATAGGTGTAATCGAGGAGATAAATAAATCTTCAAAGACTGCCTGCATACGTTTTGATGATAAGGTCGTTATGTATGATACGGACTCGCTTATGGATCTTGAGCTTGCATATGCGGCAACTGTACATAAAAGTCAGGGAAATGAATTCAATGCTGTCATAATACCTATGTATTACGGCGCACCGCAGCTTTATTACAGAAATCTGCTTTATACAGCCGTGACGAGAGCAAAGAAAATACTTATCCTTGTCGGAAATATATCAACACTGAGAAGAATGGTAGATAACAACAAAAAGACGCTCAGATATTCGGGACTGAAATATTTTATCGAAAGGGGCTGTGAGGATTGAGCATACTTTCGGTACTGTTCCCGAACAGATGTCCGTACTGCAATGAAATTATAAAGACGAATGAAACGGAGTGCAGTGAATGCAGGGATAAATTTCCGTCTGTGCTGTATATCAAGAAACTTGATATCGGAAACACCTGTGTTTCAGCGTTTATTTATGACGGTGCTGTGCGTGATGCGATACACAGCCTGAAATTCAGGAACGGTACATTCAATGCGAAAAGCTTTTCAAAGCAGATGTATAGAGCAGTCGGTATGGCTTGTAAGTGTGAGAATATAGATATTGTTACGGCAGTTCCGATGTACAAAGCATCAAAGCGTGAGCGTGGATATAATCAGGCTGAGCTTCTTGCAAGAGAAACAGCAAGGCTTTTGGGTAAACCGTATAAGGAGCTTTTGAAGAAAACCAAAAAGAACCGTGTACAGCATGAACTCAGCGGTGAACAGCGGAAAAAGAATGTTTTGGGGGTATATTCCGTAAAAGATGCCGAGATAATAAAGGGGAAAAGTATTTTGCTTGTGGATGACGTATGTACAACGGGAAGTACTCTTTCCGAGTGCAGCAGGGTGATATTTGAATGTTCGCCGTCTGATGTGCTGTGTGTCTGTGCGGCTGAAACAAAAATGGATTTATAGGAATAAAAAACATGTACGGCTGAAAAAATAAGCCGTACATGTTTTATTTTTGTTATTCTGTTCTTAGAGCGGTAACGGGATCTTTTTTTGCCGCTTTGCGTGATGGGATTATACCGCCTATGAGTGTGAGCAATATGCTGAGTACTATAAGTATCAGGGCATTCGTGACGGGCAGGAATGCATTTACATTGTCGTTCTCCGCAATAACGTGTATTATTGCATTTATCGGGAACAGCATGAGAAGTGATATTCCTATACCCATAACTCCCGAAAACAGTCCGATGATGAATGTTTCGGCATTGAACACACGGGAGATATTTTTCTTTGATGCACCTATCGCACGGAGTATTCCGATTTCCTTTGTTCTTTCGAGTACGGAGATATAGGTTATAATTCCTATCATTATTGAGGAAACTATAAGTGATACCGCAACAAAGGCTATAAGCACATAGGATATGATATTTATTATCGTAGTTACCGAGGACATCAGAAGTCCCACAAAATCCGTGTAAACTATCTTGTCTTCCTCGGCGGCTGTCTTGTTGTATTCCTCAATGCATTTTGCGATTCCGTCCTTGCTTTCAAAGCTGTATGCATAGAGGTCTATTGATGAGGGAGTGTTGACATTTACTACACCCATCTGCTTTAAGTTATCATCGAATGATCCTGTGGAGATATACTTGTCGTATATATCCGTGAGTACGTCATTTCCGATTCTTGCAAGAAGTCTTTGAATAAGTGCGTTAAGTTGGGCATCATTCATTTTTTCAATATCAAGGTTTTTCAGGAACTGTGAGGAATCGCCCTGTGAGCGTGTGAACGATGTTATCATTTTTATTTTATCCTGCAAACTCATTGATTCAATGTAATTTTTGATGTTTTTCAGCTTTTCTTCATTGGTTTCAGCCTTGAAGTAAAGACCGTTGAGTACGTTTATATCCTTGTTTTCCTTTTGTGCCTTTACGACTTCGCTGTTTTCGGCATAATCGAAAAGGTAATCGGTGAGAGCCTTTGTGTAGGCGACGTTTGATTTTATAATGTTGCTGCCGTTTTCGTTCTTTGGTTTTATAACGCCTGTTATTTTCATCTTAAGCGCTGATTTCAGCCTGTTCTCTATTTTGGCTTCATCGTTTGAGATGTTATCGAATGTACCTTTGTCATTCTTTACATAAAGGTCACTTGCGGGAAGAAGGTAATATTCCTTGCGGCAAATATCGCCGTAATCAATGCGTTTTGTTTCGATAGTTACTTTTTCATAGTTGGTTATACGCTTTGTTGTATCCCTGTATTCCTTAATGGGAAGTATTCCGAGCTGATAAAGAGTAGTTATTGGTATTTCGTTGTCATAATCGAGGACAAGCACCATTTCATCATAATTTTTGGGCATCGAGCCATATACTATATCGTAGTTATCGGTTATTATAGAGCCTATGCCCCTGCCGTCTTCATTTGCGATAAGCTGTGTAAAGGTGGATTTGTTATCGAACATGGAGCCTGTGCCTGTTCCGGAGCCGTAGGATGAGCTCATTGTTATCGAACCGAACTGCATTGTTGATGATTCATCATTGAGCGAGCTGCCGTCCGTGTTTATAAGCTCATTGTTTTTATCGTAGGTATAAAGTCCGAATTTGGTATCGTATGAATAGACTATTCCGTTTTTGCTGAGATATTTATGTATCTCGCTGTCTTTGTTGTCAAGGTATTCCTTGAACTTTGTAAGATTGTTTTTCGTAAAGCTGCCCGACATATTCGCTGCCATCTGGAGTTTTGCGTTATTTGAATAGACGGCATCAAGGTCATGTTTTACATTGCCGGTTTTGTTCGTGCCCGATGCACTCATTATGCTTGCAAGGTCGATAGTCTGAGCATCTATTGTTATAGGGTAGGAGGTCATTGTATCACGCTGTATATTGTCTATATACGCATTTACGCCCGATGAAAGCGACTGTATCAGGGCTATTCCTATTATTCCGATAGAGCCTGCAAAAGAGGTGAGTATGGTTCTTGCTTTTTTTGTTCTCAGGTTATTGAAGCTGAGAGAAAGGGAGGTGAGGAACGACATTGAGGACTTGCCCATATTTTTGTGCTGTGCCTGTGAGCTTTCGTCCTCTTTGATTTCAAAGGGATTTGAGTCGGAGATTATTTTTCCGTCACTTAGTTTTACTGTTCTTGTCGCATATTTTTCCGCAAGTTCGGGGTTATGTGTTACCATGATAACAAGTCTGTCGTTTGCAACTTCATTGAGAAGCTCCATTACCTGAAGGCTTGTTTCGGAATCAAGTGCGCCGGTTGGTTCATCTGCAAGGAGTATATCGGGATCGTTTACAAGTGCACGGGCAATCGCAACTCTCTGCATCTGACCGCCCGAAAGCTGATTTGGCTTTTTATGGTACTGGTCGCCCAGACCTACCTTTTCGAGTGCTTCTTTTGCACGTTTCTTTCTTTCGGCTTTTGGTATACCCGATATTGTAAGAGCAAGCTCGACATTTGAAAGTATCGTCTGATGAGGGATAAGATTGTAGCTCTGGAAAACAAAGCCTATTGTATGGTTGCGGTAAGAGTCCCAGTCCCTGTCCTTATACTTTTTTGTGGATATGCCGTTTATGATAAGGTCGCCGCTGTCATACCGGTCAAGACCGCCGACAACATTAAGGAGTGTAGTCTTTCCCGAACCGCTCGGACCGAGTATCGCAACAAATTCGTTGTCACGGAAATTAAGGCTTATACCGTCAAGTGCAGTCTGTTTAAGCTCACCCGTGATATATTCTTTTTTGATGTTTTTTATTGTAAGCAAGATCCCTTTCTCCCTTCAGGTTTATATATCAGACATTATAGCATAAAAAATTGACAATTAAAATACTTTTATTAAAAATAGCTTTGTGGTATAATGTATTAAACTAAAAGAAAACGGGGCAATCAAAATGACATTAAAGGATATTAAGACAGGAAATTCTGCCGTTATAACAAAGGTCGGCGGAAGCGGAAGTTTAAGACAGCATTTTCTTGATATGGGTATCATACCCGGAGAAACTGTAACTGTGGAAAAATATGCACCGATGGGCGATCCTATGCAGATAAAGGTTCACGGCTATGAGCTGACACTGCGTCTTGACGATGCAAAGAATATAGAAGTCAGTCCGTGTAAGAAGAGTGATGATAAACCGGCTGAAAAGAAAGCATCTGTTAAAAAGAAACATTCAAAAAACAGAGAAATAGCTCATCCGGGACTTGGTGAGGAAGGAAAGTATCACGAAAAAGCGAATGAAGAGCCGCTGCCTGATGATACGATACTTACATACGCACTTGTCGGAAATCAGAACAGCGGCAAGACAACGCTTTTCAACAGGCTGACGGGTTCAAGACAGCACGTAGGAAATTTTCCTGGTGTTACCGTTGACAGAAAGGACGGCGCTATAAGGGGATATCCTAAAACGCTTGTAACAGACCTGCCGGGAATTTATTCCATGTCACCTTATACAAGTGAGGAAATAGTTTCAAGAAATTTTGTGCTTAACGAAAAGCCGAAGGCAATAATAAATATAGTTGATGCAACGAACATAGAGAGAAATCTGTATCTTACGATGCAGCTTCTTGAAATGGATGTTCCTATGGTCATAGCACTGAATATAATGGACGAGGTCACCGGAAACGGAGGCTCGATAGATATAAATGCACTTGAAGCACTTTTAGGAGTACCTGTTGTTCCGATATCGGCGGCAAAGAATGAGGGCGTTGATGAGCTTGTAAAACATGCACTTCATATCGCACACTATGGCGAGAAGCCGAAAAGACAGGATTTTTGCAGTGTTTCAGACCATAACGGCGCAGTACATAAATGTCTGCATGCGGTTATACATCTTATCGAGGACAAAGCAAAAAAGGCTGATATGCCGGTGAGATTTGCAGCGTCAAAGCTTGTTGAGGGGGACAGTCTTATCCCTGAAAAACTTGGACTTGACGATTCGGAAAAAGAGATACTTGAGCATATTATAAAACAGATGGAAAAAGAAAGAGGACTTGACAGGAATGCAGCCATTGCGGATATGCGTTTTTCGTTTATCGAAAGGGTATGCAGTCAGACAGTCGTAAAGCCGGGCGAAAGTAAGGAGCATATACGCAGCCGTAAAATTGACAGGGTGCTTACGGGAAAGTTCACGGCAATACCGTGTTTTATACTCATAATGCTGACAGTGTTCTGGCTGACGTTTGACGTTGTAGGTGCTTTTCTGCAAGAACTTCTTGAAAACGGCATGACTGCTCTTAAAGGACAGTTACAGTCGATATTTGAAGCATATCAGGTTAACGACGTACTGAAAAGTCTTTTGCTTGACGGCGTGTTTGAGGGAATAAGCAGTGTACTGAGTTTCCTGCCGGTAATTATAATTCTGTTCTTGTTCCTTTCGCTGCTTGAGGACAGCGGATATCTTGCAAGAGTAGCTTTCTTTATGGACAAGCTTTTAAGAAAGATAGGTCTTTCGGGAAGAAGTATAGTACCTATGCTGATAGGCTTCGGCTGTACGGTTCCGGCTGTTATGTCAACGAGGACGCTTCCGAGTGAAAGAGACAGGCGTATGACTGTACTTCTGACACCGTTTATGAGCTGCAGTGCAAAGCTGCCGATATATGCATTCCTTGTGAGTGTGTTTTTTGATCAGTACAGGGCTTTGGTAATGATAGGACTTTATGTTCTTGGCATACTTCTTGGAATACTTGCGGCTCTTTTATATAAGAAAACACTTTTCAGGGGCGAGGCTGTACCGTTTGTAATGGAGCTGCCGAATTATCGTCTTCCGGGTGCAAAGAATGTTGCGCATCTGTTGTGGGAGAAGTCAAAGGACTTTCTGCAAAGGGCATTTACAGTAATATTTGTTGCGTCTATCATTGTATGGCTGTTACAGAACTTTGATGCACAGTTCAACCTGACAAGCGATCCTCAGAAGAGCATACTTTCAGTTATGGCCGGATTTGTTGCACCTGTTTTTGCACCTGCCGGACTTGGTGACTGGAGATTGGTAACAGCACTGTTTACGGGATTCATGGCAAAGGAAAGTGTTGTATCGACACTTGATCTTCTTTTTGCAGAGGGTATAGCCGCTGCAATATCACCTGTGACAGCGTTATGTATGTTGGTGTTCTGCCTGCTTTATACGCCTTGCGTTGCGGCAGTTGCGGCTGTAAAGAGAGAGCTTGGAGGAAAATGGGCTTTAGGCGTTGTCGTTTTTCAGTGTGTGACTGCATGGGCGGCAGCAGCGCTTATAAATCTTATGGCTGTTTGTTTCCACTGGTAATGAATCAGGAGGTATGAAAATGAATGCTGCCGATATAATTCTTATTGTTCTGACAGCAGCGGCACTGATACTTTGTATCATAAGCATGATACGCAGACGCAGAAAGGGCAAAGGCTGCTCGTGCGGCTGTTCATGCTGCAATGCCGACTGCAGATACAGGGAAAAGAATGATAAGAAGCAATAAAAACATCGTCCTCGTGAGTAATAGGCTCAGGAGGACGATGTTTTTTAAAGTTTGTTTATTTTACTGCTACGGAATAATCCTTTGAAGTCAGACGGCCGTCAGCATCTTTTATGCGGATACATACATTGTAAGTTCCTGCTTTTGGCAGTGTAAGTTTTATATTTGTATTTGAGGAATAATTCTGTGCTATACGCCAGCTTTTTTCGTTAGTATTACGATAATATACAGCAACGTTGTAAGGATTTGCACCGCCAACTGCTTTGGCAGTTATGTTCAGTGTGCGTCCTGATATACTTACGGCTGAAAGATTCTGGAATGGAGCTTTTTTGTCTGAAAATTTTACTCCGTTTGCTTTTGCGGCAGCTTCGGCTGTGCTGCCCTTGCTTGCATATATTGTGAGATTGGGACAGTCTTTAAAAGCAATTTTATCTATCTTTGCGTTATTGCTGAGGATAGTAACACTTCTCAGGTTTTCGCAGCAGCAAAAAGCCATACCATAAATGATTTTTACGCTTTTTGGAAGTGTTACACCGGTCAGTGATGAACAGTGGTCGAAAACATTTGAATAAACCTTTGTAATGCCATCGGGAAGCTGAACGGAATTAAGTGATGTACAGCCCTCAAACAGTGAGAAGTTAAGCTCCGTGACTTTTTGGGGAATAACAATGCTTTTAAGTGTCTTACAGCTTGAAAAGGCGTATTTTTCAATAGTTGTTACACTTTCGGGAAGGTTAATGGCTTCGAGATTTTTACAGCCGTTGAAAGCTGCAATTTTTAGTGTTGTAAGACCTTTATTGAGTGTCAGTTTTTTCAGTCCCAGACAGTATGCAAAAGCATTGAATTCTATTGTTTTTACCGAAGCGGGAATTGTAACGGCAGTCAGCTTATTGCATTCACTGAATGCGTATTTATCGATAAGTGTAACGCCGGCAGGAACTGTATATGCGCCTGAACGTCCGTTAGGATAGAGCTTTAATACAGTTTTGTTTTTACTGAAAAGAACACCGTTGACAGTGGTATAGTAACTGTTGTTTTGATCTGTTTTGAATGACTGCAAATTTGTACAGCCAATGAAAGCATTGCCGTTTATTGTGCGGACGCTTTTTGGTATAAATATACTTTTAATACTTGTACAGCCTTTAAAGGCGGATGAACCGATTTCAGTAACAGTTTTTCCGCCGATACTCTGCGGGATGTTTACATTACTTTCTTGTCCTGTATATTTTGTAATGGTCAGTGTGTTGTCTGATTTTACAGTGAAGCGATAGTTGTTGTTTACAGAAGCAACTGCAGATATTAAAGAATTTGGTTCGGCCGCAGCCATAGGAACAGTGCCCGCTCCTGCAACAGTTATCAGGGCGAGTGAGAGTGCGCATACACGGATAAGATTTTTAATTTTCATATTTAAGCCTCCTTGTTTTCTGATAATACATTTATTTTTGTTATTTATATTATAATATACTTTGTTTCAAATGTCAAAGTTAATAAAAAAGTGATTATGTAATATGTTTTTTTGCATATGATATGAAAATGTTTTGACAACAGAGGTTTGTTATTGTATAATAAAGGTACTTTCGTTAATATAAATTAAACAGAAAAGGAGTAAGTAATTATGGATAAGCTGTTGAAACTTTTAAGAAGCAACGCGGATTTTACCACCACACAGTTGGCGGCTATGCTTGGGGAGACCGAAGAAGCGGTCGAAGCCAGAATAGCGGCATATAAAAAGCAGGGAGTTATCCTTGGAAAACATATGTTGATAAACTGGGATAAGGTGCCTGATTCGGGTGTGACAGCTATCATAGAGCTTAAAGTTACTCCGAAGCCTGAGACCGGTTTTGATGATATAGCAAAGATCGTTTTGTCATTCGATAATGTTGAAAATGTATATCTTGCCGCATCTTCACGCTATGATCTTCTTGCGACAGTAAGAGGCAACACTATACAGGAAATAGCCGAGTTCGTTTCAAAGCGTCTTTCAACGCTTGACAATGTTATCGGCACAGCAACAAATTTCGTTCTTACCAACTATAAGATCGGTGGTGTTCCGATCGTAAGCGGAGAGGAAGAACAGGAACAAAGGAGCATGATACTGTGATAGACTATTCAAAGCTTATAAATACAAATCTTCAGAACCTCAAGCCTTCTGGCATACGCAGGTTTTTTGATATAGCAAACGAGATGGATCATGTAATATCCCTCAGTATAGGCGAGCCTGACTTCACAACGCCCTGGCATGTACGTCAGGAGGGTATTGAGTCACTTCGCAAGGGACATACATGGTACTCACCGAACAGAGGCTTTGCCGAACTTAGAGATCAGATATGCAAGTACTATGCAAGACGTTTCAATGTTGAATATGATCCCGAAAAAGAGGTAGTCGTAACTGTCGGCGGTTCAGAGGCTATAGATATATGTATCAGGGCAATAGTAAATCCGGGTGATGAGGTGCTTATACCGCAGCCTGCATTCGTATGCTATGAGCCTATGACTATAATGGCAGGCGGTAAGCCTGTTATAATCGAAACAAAGGCTGAGGACGGCTTCCGTCTTACAGCAGAACAGCTTGAAGCTGCAATAACTCCCAAGACAAAGCTGCTCATACTTCCGTTCCCGAACAATCCTACGGGTGCTGTAATGAGGAGAGAGCATCTTGAACAGATAGCCGCCGTTATTGAAAAGCATGATATACTCGTGCTTTCAGATGAGATATACGGCGAGCTTACATACGGCAAGGAAAGACATGTTTCATTTGCGGATATAAAGGGCATGAAGGAACGTACTGTCGTTGTAAGCGGATTTTCAAAGGCTTATGCTATGACAGGTTGGCGTTTGGGATATGCACTCGGTCCGGAAGAAGTCATTTCTCAGATGCTTAAACTTCATCAGTATGCTATAATGAGCGCACCGACAACTGCTCAGTATGCTGCTATTGAGGCACTCAAGCATGGTGACAGTGATATCGAGCGTATGAGAGAGGAATATGATACAAGAAGAAAGCTTATTGTAGATGAGTTTTGCAGAATGGGACTTACCTGTTTTGAGCCTGAGGGTGCATTTTATGTATTCCCGAGCATAAAGATAGCAGGACTAAGCTCGGAGGAATTCTGTGAGCAGCTTATCTATGCACAGCATGTTGCTATAGTTCCCGGAACAGCTTTTGGTGACTGCGGCGAGGGATTTGCAAGAGTATCATATTCATATTCGCTCAAGCATATAAAAGAAGCTCTTGAAAGAATAGAGAGATTTGTTAACGAGAAAAAAGAAAAATGATATTATCAGATGTGCCGTATATGCATAAGTATATGCGGCACACCTTTTACAAACAGACGGAGGTTCGTTATTTTATGAAACTGACTGTACTTGCTCCTGCAAAGCTGAATCTTTTTCTTGATATAACGGGAAAAAGAAATGACGGTTATCATATTGTTAATATGGTAATGCAGAGCATATCTCTTTATGACGAGGTTACGGTTTCCGTAAACAATAGTGATAAGATACTGATATCATGCAGTGACAATAATATCCCATGTGATAAGACGAATACTGTATATAAAGCTGCTGAGAAATTTTTTGAATATAATGAGCTTGAGCCGGAAGGCGTGACAATAAAGATAAAGAAAAGAATACCTTCTCAGGCAGGAATGGCAGGCGGAAGTACTGACGCAGCAGCCGTACTTACTGCTATGAACGAGCTTTTTGATACCGGACTTGAAAAAGAGGAGCTTGCACAGATAGCTGAGGAAATAGGAGCCGATGTACCGTTTTGTATTTACGGCGGTACGATGACGGCAGGGGGAATAGGTACGATATTGAATCCGTTGCCCGATATGCCCGAATGTTTTTTTGTTGTCGTTAAGCCGGCTTTTTCAATATCGACAAAGGACGCTTATGAAAAGTCTGACAGTATAGGTTATGAAAAGAGTGTAAGTGCGGATGATGTAGTAAACGGTATATGCAACGGCAGTCTTGAAGAAATAGCAGAGGGTTTGTACAATAAGTTCGAGGAAGTTGCAGGTATCGCTGAGATAGATGATATAAAATATCTTATGGAAAGCTGCGGTGCGCTGGGAGCTTGTCTTACAGGCAGCGGTTCGGCTGTTTTCGGTATTTTCGATAACAGGGATGAAGCGGATGAATGTTTCGATCATCTTTCTTCAAGATACGATCAGGTATTTATTGCCGAGCCTGTTTCTGACGGGCAGGTATTCAAATAATTCAGCGGAATAATGAAAACAGACTTTCAAACAATTCCACTATCTTGAATTTTACCTCGTATTTATCGCTTTGTGTTACGATATCATGTTCGGGAGCATTTACGGCATCACTCAGTTTTACACTGCTTGCAGATGGTATGCATAGTGCCGGATATATCATGCACCACCAGTTTTTGCCGTTTCCGCTGCCTATGACAATACGCAGAGCATCATAATTTCCGGCAGGCAGGGTGAAGTTTTCATATACCCTTGTATTGAAGCTCATGTTTGTTATATATGCATCAACATTATAATTATAGCCGTTTTCGTAAACAATCTGCTGTGCGAAGCTTTTGATATTTTCAATATTATCTTCGGCGGTCTTTACGGATTCGGCTTTGTTTTTGCAGTTTCTGAAAAGTGCGGAGGTGTATTCCGTTATGCCGTCACGCACTTTAAGCTTTAACTGCTGGTCGCTTTTACTGTCGGAGTTTGCGAGTATATGCAGCCTGAATACTTCTTTTTCTATGTCGCTGCATGCACCGTAAAAACCCGTCATGGATATTACACAGGAAATGACAAAAGCACATATCACAGACTTTAACAAAAGCTTCATGTATATTCCTCCCGTTTTATTTGTGCTGAGATTATAGACAGATTGTGGGAAAATTATTCATTTATTTTGATATGAGATGTGAAAATATCGGCACTAAAAATTGTATAAACTGTAAATTTTTCAGTAAAATAGTGCAATCCTGATGATAAGGTGTTATAATAATAGTGATAACATTAACAGGGGGTGTCAGTTATGGAGCTTACTTTGGAAAAATGGGGTGCAGGATTTTCGGAGGATATCATAAATGCATTCAAAGATAAAAAGCTTATAGATAAGCTTCCCGAAAGCGTTCCCTACCCGTTTGAAAAAAAACATGCACGTTATTATATTGATCAGAGAATGTTCAACAATGAAGAACAGCAGTATTGCAGGGCTATAGTTGTTGACGGAAAAGCTGTCGGAGGTATAGATGTATTTCTTGGCAGAGGACAGTATTCCAAAAGCGCAGAGTTTACTTTCTGGCTGTCTGAACCGTATCAGAATGTTGATATCGGAAAGATCGCAATACAGAAGGCTTGTGCAGATTTATTTGAAATATATAGTATAGTCAGGATATATGCAAGACCTTATGCCGAGGACAAGACTGCATCAGAGTTTCTTGAGGCGGCAGAATTCAGTTTTGAGGGAAAGCTCAGAAAATCTGTCTGCAAAGATATGAAGCTGTATGATCAGAATGTATATTCTGTAATAAAGTAAAAAATTATGTAAAACAAAGTATTAACGGCACATTTTCTGATCGGAAAATGTGCCGTTTGCAAAGGGGTTATTATATTTAGAGAAGATTTATAAGCTTGTGTCTGTCAGGCAGAACGTCTGTTCTGAAGACGGAGACGGTCGGATATCATTGCAATAAATTCGCTGTTTGTCGGCTTTCCACGGCTGTTATGGATGGTGTAGCCGAAATATGAATTCAGCACATCAACATCACCTCTGTCCCATGCGACTTCTATTGCATGACGTATCGCACGTTCCACTCTTGAAGGTGTTGTTTCGTACTTCTTTGCGACTGACGGATAAAGTTCTTTCGTTACAGCGTTGATTATTTCGGGATGTCTGACCGACATTATTATAGAATCCCTGAGATAGTGATAACCCTTGATATGAGCAGGTACGCCTATCTGATGGAGTATATCGGTTATGGTCACTTCAAGATCATGGTCAATGCTGTATATCTTGCCGAGCTTTGTTTCGCTGCAGCAGGTTATAAGCTCGGATATCCTGTCAAGAAGTTCCTCAGGTCGGTAGGGCTTTATAACGTAATATGCAGCGCCTGCGCTTAGAGCTTCTTTTTCAAGCATTGAGCTGTCAAAGCTCGATATTATGACAAATATAGGCTGGCTGATGTCAGACCTTTTCTTTATTGAGTGCATAACGCCTACGGCATCAGTGCTGCTCATGAACATATCCATTAAAACAACATCGGGACGAAATCTTCGGATGTTTTCGATGACCTTGCCGCCGTCTTTTTCGCAGAATTGAGAGATGAATCCTCTCGCTTCAAACATATCTGACGGGCAGCTTGCAAATTCGGCAGTGTCCTCGGAAATGAGTACCTTAAATGTTTTTTTCATTTTTATTCCCCCATAAGTTTTTTGTGATGTTTGTATATTACCATAAATTACCAAATATGGCAATAGTTATTTTCACATTTTCAAAAAAATGGGAGTTGCCTACAAATTCATGCCGCACTGTCGTCAATAGTTTGGCTAATATTTTCACTCATTTCAAGCATATTTTCCGCAAAAACGGCATACCCACGTGAAGGATCGTTTACAAAAACATGCGTTACAGCACCGGTGAGCATACCGTTTTGTATTATCGGACTTCCACTCATGCCCTGTACTATGCCGCCTGTCTTTCTGAGAAGGCGTTCATCTGTTACTTTGATTACCATATTTTTTATCCTGCTCAGATTGTTGTAGCTTATATCCTCTATCTCTATATCGTAATATTCGGGCTTGTTTCCGTCGATAGTAGATATAAGCTGAGCATTTCCTCTTACTATCTCCTGTTTGAAAGCGACAGGGATAGCTTTTTTGCTTTTATCGACATTTTTAATTTTGCCATATACGCCGTGTTCACTGTTGAGGATAAGAGTGCCCCGGCTTTCATTGTTTCTGAAATGACCGCATACCGAACCCGGAGAACCGCACATCCCTTTCCGTACAGATCTGATATCTGCATCAACGATATCTCCGCTGAGCAGCGGCATAAGACAGCCGCTTTCATTATCGCATATACCGTGACCAAGACCTCCAAAACTGCTGTTTTTTGGATCTGTATATGTCATTGTGCCTATACCTGCACAGCTGTCACGGACATAAAGACCGGCTCTGTATTTTTCTGATGAGGTGTCGTATATCGGAGTGAGCAGCGTATCGGTGATTTTTTCGCCCTTCATATATCTTATCTTTACGGGAGAACCGCCGCTGTTTTCGACCTCTTTCAGAAGCTGTTCGGATGAAGTGAGGGTATTGCCGTTTACTGAAAGTATTATATCGCCGCTTTCGATGCCGGCAAGATTTGCCGGAGATTTTCCCGTATTTCCGACTTCCGATGTTTCTGATACTACAAGACCGTTTGTATATAATCTTATTCCGAATAACTCGCCGCCCGGAATGACATATCTTCGCTGTTCTATTGAAACACTGACATTTTTTATCGGAAAGGTATTGAATATCATAAGCCTTGCGCCGACATTTTTCTGTATATCAGCTTGTGCTGCAACAGTCTGCGGTTCGTCATATCTCAGCGAGAACGGAAAACTGCCGTTTATAAAATCGCTTTCGGGAATATTTGTTTTTATTTCGGATGGTGTAATATATCCCGATGCACCGTATACTATAAACAGAAGTGTTACGAATACTGCCATCAATGCGGTAAATACCCTTATGGTTTTTCTCATGCCTTCATCTCCGTTGAAAAGATGCCGCCTGAATGCAATATCAGGCATTATTATTTTTCCTCGTATTACTGCACTTAATCAAGGAAAGTTATTTTTGCATGTAAATAATGTTTTGTTAAATATCGCCAAATATTAATGTTGAATTTTGTAAGTGTGTTGACAAACACAAGCATATACTGGTAAAATATTATGTTGAGAATAAGTTATGATTTGCTTGCTTGACAGTAAAAAATATATAAAAAGAGATGTGATATACAATGATAAGAAGTATGACCGGTTACGGCAGATTTGAAGGTGTGATAAACGGCAGAATGACCGTATTTGAAATAAAAGCCGTAAATCACAGATATTTTGAGCTTCAGTGCCGTGTGCCGAAAAGCTGCGGATTTCTTGAGGAAAAAATAAGAGAGCTTGTTTCAGGCTGTATCAACAGAGGTAAGATAGATGTATATGTTTCGGTTGAGGCTGATGAGAATATCGCCGCAGATGTAAGAGTCAATCATTCTCTTGCGGCAGGATATGTCAAGGCACTCAGAGAGCTTTGCAGTACTTATGAACTGAAAGATGATGTATCTGTTCTCGCACTGTCGAGATATTCAGATATATTCACCGTAAGCAAAGCACCCGAAAATGAGGATGCACTTACCGAAATAGTTATGGAGGCAGGCAGAAAGGCAGTAGCAGATTTTATTGCTATGCGTGAGCGTGAGGGCGAAAAGCTTGCGGCAGACGTTCTCGGACGTGGAAAAACAATACTGAGCCTTGTTTCCGAAATAGAGGAGCGTTCACCTGTCACTGTCGAGGAGTACAGAAAAAAGCTGTATGACAGACTTAAAGAGGTACTCGGTGATACAACGATAGATCCCCAGAGGATACTCACGGAAGCCGCTATCTTTGCGGATAAGACAGCAGTTAACGAGGAAACAGTAAGACTTCGCAGTCATTATGCCCAGCTTGAAACTATGATTTCGGGAAATGAGCCGACAGGAAGAAAGCTTGACTTTATAGTTCAGGAAATGAACAGAGAAGCAAATACTATCGGTTCAAAGGTATGTGATGCAGAGCTTGCGCACAAGGTCGTTGACATAAAGGCAGAGATAGAAAAAATACGTGAGCAGATACAGAATATAGAGTAAGAGGTGAGTATATGCGGCTGATAAATATCGGCTACGGAAATATGATCTCGTCATCGAGGATAATCGCCATTGTCAGTCCCGAAGCCGCACCGGTAAAAAGAATGGTGCAGACGGCTCGTGACAAGGGACTGCTTATAGACGCATCATGCGGAAGAAAGACAAAGGCTGTTATCGTTACGGACAGCGATCATGTTATACTGTCGGCTGTGCAGCCGGAAACGGTTGCTCACCGTGTAAATGAAAAGGAAAGTAATGAGGAGGAAAACACAAATGAAGGGTAACGGACTTCTTATCGTTATTTCAGGTCCGGCAGGTGCAGGAAAGGGCACTGTTGTCAAGGAGCTTGTAAAAAATGACAATATAAAGGTATCTGTTTCGGCAACGACACGTTCACCTAGAACAGGTGAGGAAAACGGTGTGCATTACCATTTTCTTACAAGAGAACAGTTTCAAAGCATGATAAACGAGGACGGCTTTTTAGAGTATGCCGAATACTGCGGCAATTTCTACGGCTCGCCCAAAAAACAGGCTGAGGAATGGATGAATGAGGGTAAGGATGTTATACTCGAAATAGAAGTACAGGGCTGTACCAAGATAAAGGAACAGAATCCCGAATGTGTCAGTATATTCATAATGCCGCCGTCAATGGAGGTACTTGAAAAGCGTCTCAGGGGCAGAGGTACAGAAACAGAGGATGTTATAATAAAACGTCTTGCAAGGGCAAGGGAAGAAATAGCGCTTGCAAAGAATTATGACTACATAGTTGTAAACGGCCCGATAGAAGAATGTGTTGCTGATGTGCTTTCCGTTATAAACGCAGAAAAGCTCAGGGCAAAACGTTTTGACAAGACAGTATAAAAACGTGATACTTGTTATCCGTTTTATATAAATAAGAAAATCAAAAGGATAGAAGGAGATGTCAGTTATGTATGAGAAGTACACAAGACCATCGGTAGATGACATTTTTGCAGGAAAGGTAAGCAAATATGCGCTTGCTATCGCAGTTGCAAAGAGAGCAAGAGAGATAACGGAGGAAGCCCAGACTGACAAGACAAAGAATTACGATAAACCCGTTATAGTTGCTGTTGAGGAATTTAAAAACCACAAATATGTAATATTAGAGCCTGATATAGATGACTGATAAGGTTCTTGCCGCAGGCGTGGCAGTAGAAAATACGGCTTTCCATTTCGATAAGCTGTACGATTACATTATTCCCGATGAATACAGGGAATATGCAAAAGCAGGGTGTCGTGTCAGTGTGGATTTCGGGCGTGGCTCGTATCGTCAGGGAATGATAATGGAACTTCACGAAAGAGATGATCCGTCAGGTCTGAAAACGATAAAGGAGCTTATTGATAAAGAACCCGTTATGACCGGTACACTCGTAAAGCTTGCCTTTGCAATGAAGGAAAGATGCTTTTGTACGCTTTTCGAGGCGTGTAATGCAATGCTGCCGGCAGGATTGTCTGTAAAGCTGACTTACAGCTATACTCTTGAAAGAGATATTGACGAAAATGCAATTTCGTTTCTTACGGACACGGAAAAGCAGATAGTTACATATCTTGGGACAAGGAAAACAGCCGTAAGGCAGGACAGACTTATAAAAATGCTCGGACTTGCAGATGACAGTATTCTTTTAAAGCTGAATAAAGCCGGAATACTCCACAGAAATGAGGAAGCAGAAAAAAGGCTTAAAGATGTCAGTGTAAAGATGGTGTCACTTGTGAGTGATGAGCCGGACAGGAAATATACTCCGGCACAGAATGAAGTCATAAACGTACTTCGCAGTGTGGGAGATGTTTCAAGAAAAGAGCTTTGCTATTTTACGGGAGCTTCGTCAGCAGTGGTTGATAACCTTGTAAAAAAAGGTATATGCACCTATTATGATGCAGAACCGCCCAAGACGGAAGTGAAACCCGATGCGCTGCCGGAAAAGGATATAATCCTTACCGAACAGCAAAGCAAAGCCTTTGAAAGTATGCTTGAAAAATATAACAGCAAAAAGCCGTGTGTGTCGCTTCTTTACGGTATTACAGGCAGCGGAAAAACCTCTGTTTTTATGAAGCTCATAGACAGGGCAAACGAGGAAAACAAGGGTATAATATGTATGGTGCCCGAAATATCGCTCACACCGCAGCTTTTGGCAAAATTCACCTCACGTTACGGAAATCGTGTAGCCGTTTTCCACAGTGGCTTGTCGCTTTCCAAACGTCTTGAGGAATGGAAAAGAGTAAAAAACGGCGAAGCAAATATAGCTGTCGGCACACGCTCGGCAATATTCGCTCCGCTTGAAAATATCGGTCTTATCGTTATAGACGAGGAACAGGAATACAGCTACAAATCAGCAAAAACTCCGAGATTTCATGCCCGTGAGCTTGCAAAGCTGATATGTGCTTATAATAACTGTATGCTTGTGCTTTCATCGGCAACGCCTTCGCTTGAGAGCTACTATTTTGCACAGCAGGGAAGATATTTTCTCGAAACTCTCGGCAGCCGTTACGGAAATGCACGTCTTCCGAATATAATAAAAGCCGATATGAATACGGAACAGCAGAGGGGAAATACTTCGGGTTACAGCTCGGTACTTTTAGAATCGCTTGAAGAAAATCTTTCAAATGGCAGACAGTCGATAATACTTCTTAACCGGCGTGGACACAATACATTTATTTCGTGCCGTATGTGCAACGAAGTTATATCATGTCCTAACTGTTCGATATCGCTGACATACCACAGTGCAAACAACAGGCTGATGTGTCATTACTGCGGATACTCCGTACCTGTTCCGAATGAATGTCCGGTGTGTCATTCAAACAGACTCAGATATTCCGGTGCAGGTACACAGAGAGCCGAACAGGAACTTAATGAAATATTTCCCGATGCACGGATACTCCGTCTTGATACGGACTCAACAATGCAGAGATACGCTTATGAAAAAAAGCTCAATGCATTCCGTGACGGTGAATATGATATAATGCTGGGTACTCAGATGGTTGCAAAGGGACTTGATTTCCCGAATGTTACGCTTGTCGGAATAATGTCAGCCGATAATATAATGCACAGTGATGATTTCCGCAGCTATGAGAGAACATTTTCACTGCTTACTCAGGTCGCAGGAAGGTCAGGCAGAGGCGAGCTTGAAGGAAAGGCTATAATACAGACATATGAGCCTGAAAATCCTATAATAGAGCTTGCAGCAACGCAGGATTACAAGGCGTTCTTTGAAAGTGAGATATCACTCAGAAAAACCATGCTTTATCCGCCGTTTGCTGATATATGTGTTATCGCATTCGTCGGCAAAGACAGGCAAAAGACAGGTGATGCCGCAGTTTGTTTTGCTGGTATGCTCAGTAAACTTGCAGCCGCAGAATACAGTGACCTTCCAATGAGGGTTTTAGGGCCTTCACCGGCATTAATATCAAAAATAAGCAATAAGTACCGTTACATGATAATAATAAAGTTCAGAAATATCAGAAAATCAAGGGAGCTTATATCAAGACTTCTTTGTGAATTCGGCAAAGAACGCCGTTTTTCAGATGTTACTGCCTATGCAGACATAGATCCTGAAACTGTGATATAATTAATAATTAGGGGGATAAGAATGGCAATAAGAAATATTGTAAAAGAGGGGGATCCCATACTCACAAAAGTATGCCGTCCCGTAGAAAAGTTTGATGAGAAGCTTGCAACTCTCATTGAAGATATGTATGAAACAATGGATAACGGCGAGGGTGTAGGTCTTGCAGGTCCGCAGGTAGGAATACTAAGGAGAGTTTTCGTTATAGATATCGGTGACGGCAGAATGGAATTTGTCAATCCGAAGATAACAAAAACCAGCGGTGTACAGGAGGGCAGTGAGGGCTGTCTTTCATGTCCGGGAGAGTTCGGCATAACAAAGCGTCCTATGTATGTTACAGCCGTTGCACAGAACAGATACGGCGACCAGTTCACTGTAAATGCCGAGGGACTTCTTGCAAAGGCTATATGCCATGAAAATGACCATCTTGACGGCATACTTTTCAAGGAGCATGTTATAAGAAAAATAGAGCCTGTCAATGTAAAGAAGAAATAAAGATAAAGGCAAAGGAAAAATGCAATGAAGATAGTTTTTATGGGTACGCCCGATTTTGCAGTGCCTTGTCTTGAGGCACTTATAAATGACGGCTGTGAGATAGCGGCAGTCTTTACTCAGCCTGATAAGCCTAAGGGCAGAGGATATACAATGACTCCGCCGCCTGTAAAGGTCTGTGCGGAAAATCACGGCATAAAGGTATATCAGCCTGAAAAAATGAAGGACGGCACGGCTTATGAGATACTCAGAGAAATAAAGCCTGATATGATAGTTGTCGTGGCATACGGAAAAATACTTCCTAAGGATATAATAGAGCTTCCGCCGTTTGGCTGTATAAACGTCCATGCATCACTTCTTCCCGAATACAGAGGTGCTGCGCCGATACAGTGGGCAGTACTTGACGGAAAGAAAAAAACAGGTGTCACAACAATGTATATGGATGTCGGACTTGATACAGGCGATATGCTGCTCAAAGCCGAAACTGAAATAGGCGAGAATGAAACGGCAGGCGAACTTCACGACAGACTTTCCGTCATGGGAGCGGAGCTTATAGTAAAGACCGTACATGAAGCCGAAAACGGTACACTTGTGCGTGAAAAGCAGGATGATAATAAATCATGTTATGCCTCAATGCTGACAAAGGAAATGTCCGTAATAGATTTTAGCAAGACCGCACAGCAGGTACATGACCTTGTAAGAGGACTTAATTCATGGCCGAGCGCAAGCGCAGTACTTAACGGAAAGCGTATGAAGATACACAGAACGCTTATCGCAGACGGCAGCGGAGAGTCGGGACAGGTATTGTCACTCGAACCGTTTGTTGTTGCATGCGGAAGCGGTGCTGTGGAGATAACGGAATTGCAGCCGGAGGGAAAGAAAAAAATGTCTGCACAGGCATTTTTGAACGGACTGCATAATGTGAGTGCAAAGGAACTTAAATTTTCTTAAATACGGGTGAGTGCGTATGGTAAATTCTGCAAGACAGTCGGCATTTTCTGCACTTGTTCGTGTTGAGGAGAATGCGTCCTATTCAAACATCACACTTGACAGCATACTTTCGGAGAGCAGTCTTTCACAGCGTGACAAAAGCTTTGCATCGGGACTTTTCTATGGTGTCATAGAGAAAAAACTCCTGCTTGATTATAATATAGCCGTCAATTCCGACAGACCGCTTTCAAAAATAGATACAAGGGCGGCTGTTATATTGAGAATGGGTATGTACCAGTTGTTTTTTATGGAGAGCGTACCTGTTTCGGCGGCTGTAAATGAATCTGTAAAGCTTTGTAAAAGCAACGGACTGAATAATGCGGCAGGATTTGTAAACGGTGTACTGAGAGCCGCTTCAAAAAACAGTGAGCCAAGACTGCCCGATTCTAAGAAGGGCAAAAATAAATATTATTCCGTAAAATATTCGTGTCCGGAGGAAATAATAAAACTGTGGCGGAAAAGCTACGGTGATGAAAATACTTTGGGAATACTTGATTCTCTTGACGGCAGACCGCCGCTTTGTATAAGAGTTAACACTCTTAAAACAAATGCACAGGAGCTTAAAGCGTCACTTGAAAAGTCGGGAGTATCGGCTGAATATTCGGATAAGCTTGATGACTGCCTTATACTCAGCAATACGGGAGCTATTGAAAAGCTTGAACAGTATGAACAGGGATATTTTCATGTTCAGGATGAAGCCTCACAGCTTTGCTGTAAAATGCTTGCACCGGATGAAAACAATATACTTCTTGACGTGTGTTCAGCGCCGGGCGGAAAAAGCTTCACGCTTGCCCAGCTTATGAAAAATAAGGGAAAGATAATATCGTGTGATATATATTCTTCAAGATTAAGACTTGTCGAAAGCGGTGCAAAAAGGCTTTCTGTTGATATAATATCAACTATGGAAGCCGATGCATCGGAACTGGAGCTTGATATAAAGGCTGACAGAGTGCTTTGTGATGTTCCGTGTTCAGGATTGGGAATAATAAGGCGTAAGCCCGAACTCAGATATAAGACCGATCTTGGTCTTGACGCTTTGCCCGACATACAGTATAAGATATTATGCAGGGCGGCAGAATATGTAAAGAGCGGCGGACTGCTTGTATATTCTACATGTACGCTGAACCCCGAAGAAAATAACCTTAACGCAAGAAGATTTCTTTCGGAGCATGACAGCTTTATCCCGCTAAAGCTTGACTTGCCCGATAATATAAAAAGAGGAACGGATGAGCGTGAAAACGAGCTTACACTGTTCCCGAACATAAATAATACTGACGGGTTTTTTATAAGCTTGTTTAAAAGGAAGTGAAGGAGAATGCCGAAGGATATAAAATCAATGTATGAGGATGAGCTGAAAGAGGAGCTTGCACTTATGGGTGAGCCGTCTTACAGAGCATCACAGATATATCAATGGCTGCATAAGGGTGTAAAATCCTTTGATGAAATGACTAATATTTCCAAAAAAACAAGAGAAAAACTTGTCGGAAATTACTATATATTTTCTGCAACTATTGAAAAAAAATTAATTTCGTCTTATGATGATACAAGGAAATATCTGCTTTCCTTTTCTGACGGTGAAAATGTTGAGTCTGTGCTCATGCATTATCACCACGGATATACAAGCTGTATCTCAACTCAGGTGGGCTGCAAGATGGGATGTACGTTTTGCGCTACCGGTCAGGGAGGCTTTTCAAGAAACCTTACACCCTCCGAAATGATAGCTCAGCTTCAGGCTGAACAGGAGGATGCAGGGATAAGGATATCAAATATTGTTCTTATGGGAATGGGCGAACCGCTTGATAATTTTGATAACGTGGTCAGATTTCTGAAACTTGTCAGCAGTGAAAAAGGTATGAACATAGGTATGCGTCACATATCGCTTTCAACATGCGGCATAGTGCCGAGGATATATGAGCTTGCCGATATGCAGATGCAGCTTACATTGTCAGTATCTCTCCACGCACCAAATGACCAGATAAGGAGCCGTACAATGCCTATAAACAGGAAATACGGTATAGACGAACTTCTTAAAGCCTGCCGTTACTACATAAGCAGGACAGGCAGACGTATTTCCTTTGAATATGCTATGATAGACGGTGTCAATGACAGTGCAGGCTGTGCAAATGAGCTTGCATCAAGACTTAAAGGAATGCTTGCCCACGTTAATCTTATACCTGTAAATGAGGTGGGCGGTACAGGCTATCAGAAAAGCAGGAAGGACAGAATACAGGGCTTTATCTCAATTCTTGAAAAGGCGGGGATCACCGCTACAGTGAGAAGAACTCTGGGAAGTGATATCAACGCATCATGCGGTCAGCTCAGAAGAGCGGCAGCGGATACGAAGAAAGAGGAGGATCGAGAAGAATGAGGGTATATTCCGGAAGTGATATAGGTCTTATGCGTAATTCAAATCAGGATTACTGCAAGACGGGAAACTTTTCTGATGATGCTGCATGGGCAGTCGTTTGTGACGGAATGGGCGGAGCAAACGGAGGCTGTACAGCAAGCAGTCTTGCAGCCGAGACGATATCGGGAATACTGACGGAGAAATACAGATCAGATATGACCTCCATACAGATCAGGGAACTTATGGAGAAAGCCGTAAAAGAGGGAAACAGGCGTGTGTATGAAGCATCATGCGATGATCCGTCATTACACGGAATGGGGACGACTGTAGTATGTGCCATAGCATTGGAAAACAAGCTCCATATAGTACATGCAGGCGACAGCCGTGCATATCTCTTTGAAAACGGCAATCTCAGACGCATAACGACCGATCATTCCATTGTTCAGGAGCTTGTAAATGCAGGTCAGCTCACAGAAGAGCAGGCAATGAACCATCCTAACCGGAATATAATCACAAGGGCTTTGGGCATACATCCAGACCTTGCAACAGATTATAATACGGAGGATTTCTGGCCGGGAGAACAGCTCATAATCTGTACAGACGGCTTGTCGGGATATTTTTCTGACGAGTCACTGTGTAAGCTTGTAAGAAGCAGCGGAGGAAATGAGCTTGTTAATAAATTGATAGAAGCAGCTAAGGCACACGGCGGCAGTGATAATATAACAGTCGCAGTCATAGTATGCTGAAAATCCTGAAAGGAGTTTTTATATGGATAAATACACCGGAAAAAGACTTGACGGCAGATATGAAATACAGGAGCTTATCGGCGTAGGCGGTATGGCAATGGTCTATAAGGCTTATGACAATATCGACGATAAGACTGTTGCCATCAAGATACTTAAAGATGAATTCCTCGGAAATGATGAATTCATAAGACGATTCAAAAATGAATCAAAGGCTATCGCCGTACTTTCTCATCCCAATATCGTAAAGGTATATGACGTAAGCTTCGGCGACAGAATACAGTATATCGTAATGGAATACATTGACGGTATCACTCTCAAAGAATACATCGGTCAGCAGAAGGCTATACCGTGGAAAGAGGCAGTACACTTTACAGTACAGATACTTCAGGCTCTCCAGCATGCACACGGCAAAGGTATCGTTCACCGTGATGTAAAGCCGCAGAACATAATGCTTCTTCAGGACGGTACGATAAAGGTAACTGATTTCGGTATCGCACGTTTCTCCAATAAGGATACCCGTACAATGACCGATAAGGCTATCGGTTCGGTACACTATATAGCACCCGAACAGGCAAGAGGCGGAGTTACGGACGGAACAGCAGATATATATTCCGTAGGTGTAATGCTCTATGAGATGCTTACAGGCAAGCTTCCGTTTGAAGCTGACAATGCCGTATCAGTTGCTATAATGCAGCTTCAGACTGATCCCAAGCCGCTCCGTGAGATAAACAAGGATATACCCGCAGGTCTTGAGGAAATAACTCTCAGAGCTATGAGAAAAGAACCCAAGCAGCGTTATGCATCAGCAGCAGAAATGCTCGAGGCTATCGAGATATTCAGAAATGATCCGGCTGTAAGATTCAATTATAACTATTTTGTCGATGAAACACCCACGAAGTATGTCGAGTCAATAAATAATGTACAGAACACTATGCCGGAACCTGTATATGAGGATGATTACAACGTCAGCGATTATGAAGGCGTTGCGTCACGTTCAAAGACGGTTGTAAAATGGATAACAATACTCGTTGCACTCCTTGTTATTACGGCTATAGTAGTTTTCGGTGTACTTCTTTTCAGGAATGCACAGAAAAGAAATGAGATTGCCGATGTTTCCGTACCGAACTTTGTCGGTATGACAATAGACGAAGTAAGAGGAAACAAGAGCTACAAATTCCAGTTTGAGATAGTTCCTGACTTTGACGGCAACAAGCCTGAAAATACGGTACTTTCACAGACTCCAGAGGCTGACTCAAAGAAGATCAAGGAAAATGCAGTTATCAAGCTTGTAATAAACAGTGAGGAAACAAAGACAGATGTGCCGAAAGTCAAGAATTATCTTGAACAGGAGGCAATAGACAAGATAAAGGCAAAGAACCTTGTATGCGATGTACAGGACGTACAGAGAGTTTACAGCACAGAGGTTGCAAAGGGCTATGTTATCGAATGCTCACCGCAGGAGGGTACAGAGCAGGAAATAAGAACACATATAACTCTTATCGTCAGTGCAGGTCCTGCACCTGAGCAGGAAGAAGTACCTAATGTTGTAGGCAGCAGCTTTGACAGTGCAAAGCAGAATCTTGAAGCACTTGGCTTTACAACAAAGAGAGCAAATGTTGCAAGTGCTGTAGAGGCAGGCAAGGTAATAGGTACAGATCCGCTTGCAGGCAATAAGCTTACAAAGGGTTCACTTATCACTATACAGGTAAGTGACGGAAGCAAAATAGTAAAGAATCTTGTATATGATCTTGAAAAGGATCTGCCGAGCGAGGAATATGCCGAGATAGCTGTAAAGATAATACTCAATGAGGACGGCGGAAAGAATACTGTTCTCAAGGAGGTAAAGGGCATCCCAGGCGAAGGCATGAAGCTTACAATAGATCTTGATCCTAACGGTGCAGTCAACGATCAGAAGTTCATAACTGTAATGATAGACAATGTAAAGTATGAAACACTTACATTTGACTTCAAGAAGCGTACAGTTACACAGACTTATCTAAACACCAACTACAAGGTTAAGCAGAAACAGCGTGATCCGCTGCTCGAAAAGAAGGACGAGGCAGCAGCAGAGATACTTGCTTATCCGAACTACGGCGATTATTCAAGCGCTAACAGAAGAGAAGTTGAACGTATAGTTGAAAAGTATGTTCTTATAGATGAGGAACAGAATACAAAGTCAGGTCTTATATACGAGGCTAATACCGTTGAAGAGCTCAGAGAGCTTGTTGAGCAGGCTAAGGAAGAAATAGACGAGGTAAGCACCCGTGATGATGAAAGCTCGGATGACGAAAGCTCGGACGAAAGCTCGGAGGAAAGCTCGGAGGAAAGCTCGGAAGAGCCTTCTGTTCCCAAGACTCTTGATGAGATCAAGGCGGATGCTATAAGCAGCATACAGAGCTATGCAGAGTCTTTCTGGTATTCGGATGAATCATGGAAGAAGGTAGAAAAACTCTTTGCCGATTACAGCAAGCGTATCAATGCAGCAGAAAACGAGGAAACTGTCCAGTCACTTGAAGAAAATGCAAAGAGTGATATAGACGCTATCCCGAAGCTTAATGCAAGATAATATGTTCGGTGAACTATGGAAAAATTAACAGGCTTAATTGTTAAGGCAATCAGCGGCTTCTATTATATTGAAGCCGCTGACACGCTTTATGAATGTAAGGCGAGAGGTGCTTTCAGAAAAAAAGGAATAAGTCCGGCTGTCGGTGACAGGGCAGTGATAACCGTATTCGATGATAATACTGTCGCAGTTGAGGAAATACTGCCGAGAAGGAATTATATAATACGTCCTCCGCTGGCAAACCTTGACAGACTGTTTATCGTTGCCGCAGCTGCCGAGCCGTCACCGAGTACATTGATAATAGATAAAATAACGGCTGTTGCAGCGGATAAGGGGATAGAACCCGTAATAATATTTACAAAATCCGACCTTGCCGACTGCAGTGAGCTTATAGATATCTATAATTCGGCGGGGATAAAGGCGCTTTCCTACAGCATAAAGGACGGCAACGGTTCAGATGAAATAAAGGAGCTTTTAAAAGGGAAGATATCCGCATTCACAGGAAATACAGGTGTAGGAAAATCGTCGCTTCTTAATTCGCTTTTCCCAGTACTTGATATTGAAACGGGTGAAATAAGCCGCAAGCTTGGCAGAGGAAGGCACACGACAAGACACAGTGAGCTTTATAAGGTCGGCGGCGGATACGTTGCCGATACACCCGGATTCGGAACAGTCGATATTGAAAGGTATGAGGTCGTTCAGAAGGACGCACTTGCATACTGCTTTCCCGAATTTGAGAAGTATCTTACAAAATGCCGTTTTACAAGCTGCTCACATACATGTGAAAAGGGCTGTGCGGTGCTTGAAGCCGTAAAGGACGGCGTGATATCCGAATCAAGACATGAAAGCTATGTTGCGATGTATAACGAGGTAAAGGACATACAGGACTGGCAAAAGAAACAGTGAGGTTATTATAATATGGAATACAGAAGATGTGTTATAATCGGGGCATCTCCCGATACTGATATAGCTGTTCTCAAAAGAGAGATAAGCAGCGATGATTATGTTATATGTGCAGACGGCGGATATGACTATGCGAAGGAAGCAGGTATCGTGCCGCAGCTTATAGTCGGTGATTTCGATTCCACTATACTTGATAAGGATGTCAAGTGCGAGGTGATAACCCTTCCTACAAGAAAGGATGATACGGATATGATGGTCTGTATCAAGGAGGGTATAAAGAGAAAATTTAAGATATTCTCACTTTTCGGTGCGACAGGCGGCAGGTCTGACCATACATATGCAAATATAAGTGCATTGCTTTATCTTACTAAAAACGGCTGTATAGGTACGATAGAGGACAGCAAGCAGAGATATCTGATGCTGAAAAAGGGTACTGTAAAGATACGCAATGAAAGCGGAAAGAAATTCTCAATATTCCCGTTCGGATGTGCGGAGTGCAGAGTAACGCTCAAGGGCTTTGAATATCAGATAGAAATGTACCTTCTTAATGCTGCCTCACCGATAGGTGTCAGCAATAAGGTCATATCCGATGAAGCAATCGTCAGCGTACATTACGGAACGGCACTTGTTATTACAGAAAAATAATATCAGATTCAGGGATATTTTCGGATATCCCTGTTTTTTTGTGTAGCAAAAATCTGTTATGTGTATATTATGTTATTGTAAGCGGAACGACAGCCGACAGTACTTAACAAAACAGGCGGTGATAATATGAGAAGGTGCCTGAGAAACGGAAATATAATTGCATTCAGCGTCGGACTGATTGTTTCACGTATATTGCCTCAGTGCTGGCTGGTAATATTGATGGCAGTTATACTTGTGATTACTGCTATTACATGCAGACACTGCTGTAAATACTGACGGAGGGATACTTATGAAGATAGTTGTAGTAGATAATCCTAAGTTTTTTAGTTTCTTTCTCAGAAAAATGTTCCGTATAAAGAAGCTCCCCGCAAGCAGCAATACACAGTCGTTTTACGGATAAGTCGGAAAATAAGGCGGCAGCTTTTTTGTGATAAGGCTGCAGCCTTATTTATGTAAAATTATAAAAATTATTCATATAGTATTTGAAATAGCAGTAAAGCTGTGGTATAATTAGAATGAAATACTTTGGGTGGTGAAAAAATGTTTAATCGTATACAAGCATGGGACGACAAAATTCTTATGTTTCTTGCAAAAAAGCATACTCCCGTCCTTAACAAAATAATGGTACTTATTACCACCACAGGAAATAACGGATATATATGGTTTGCCTTTTCGGTGCCTTTTCTTATAATGAACAAATGGCGTATAACGGGACTGACGATTCTTCTCGGAATGGGAATAGCGTCATTGACCGGTGAGATAACGATAAAGCATATAGTTAAAAGGATAAGACCTTGCAATAAGGCTTTTGAGGAATATCTGCTGATAAAAAATCCGCCGCACTATTCGTTCCCGTCCGGACATACATCGGCATCGTTTGCCGTAACTTCCGTAGTTTTTTTCATGTGTCCGATGTTCTTTGTTCCTGTTCTGATGTATGCCTCACTTCTTGCATTTTCAAGACTGTATCTTTTGGTGCATTATCCTACTGATGTGCTGGCAGGGGTATTTATAGGTAGTATATGCGGCATTGTTGCCATACCTGTTTCACCGTATATTCCGTTTTTTGCACTGTTATATTGATGAATTTAAAGACATGACTTCTTTTAACTGAGGTCATGCCTTTATTTTTTGTATAAAATAATACTGATGTGCATATAAATAATTAAAGGCGGTGACGGGTGATGACACTGAAGCTTAAAACATTTGTTATATCCTTGATACTCACATTTTTATTTGCCGCAGCAGGAGGTATCGTTACCTATGCAGGAATGTCCGGATTTGAAGCAGCGAAGCAGCCGCCGCTTTCACCTCCGTCATTTCTGTTTCCGATAGTCTGGACGATACTTTTTGCGCTTATGGCATTCGGTGCGGCAGTAATCTATGATTCTGATGCAAAGTCTGCGCCGAGAGCATTGTTTGTCTATACGGTACAGCTTACAATGAATTTTTGGTGGTGCGTGCTGTTTTTCGGATTCGGACTTTATCTTACATCATTTGTATGGCTCGTGCTTCTCTGGGTGGCTGTTCTTGTTATGATAATAATGTTTACGAGGATAAACAAGCTTGCAGGACTTTTTCAGATAGCCTATCTTGTATGGCTGACATTTGCGGCATATCTTAATTTCGGAATATGGCTGCTCAACAGATGAAAAGAAAATACACGGTAAACCTGAGTAAAAAGGTTTACCGTGTATTTTTTATTTACACATACCATACAATTATGGGTTTAATGCAAATTGTAAATGAAAATCTTAATCCCCCAGCTATGCTGGGGAGAATTGAGTAAGACGTATCGGGTATGATAATAAAACAGCCTCCTGTGATATAATTACAAAGGTGTCGCAAGCCAAAGTAAAAATCACAG
>Ga0310695_10001317_pt1 | contig 59397 bp, 59 predicted proteins | sample RumenRJG_04DNA_FD_203882 | JGI IMG/M metagenome (GOLD analysis project Ga0310695, IMG submission 203882) | Bovine rumen microbial communities from Lethbridge, Alberta, Canada - RJG_04 (v2) (version 2) | ecosystem: Host-associated > Mammals > Digestive system > Stomach > Rumen | place: Canada...
AACAGCCTAAAAAAGCAGCTCTGTATTGCAGGCTCTCGGTCGATGACGGGCGAATGGGCGAAAGCGTAAGCATTGGCTCGCAGAAATTATTACTGGAGCAGTATATGGATTACCGAAAGCATGGTCAGATAGAGTGGACTCCTGCGGCTATTATTTTCGGCTGTCTTATCTTTTCGCTTACGGCGCCGCTGTATATCTGGACGGTGGTCAATATATAACGGAAAGCATAATTATTATTCCATAGGCGAAATAAACACAGGCCAAACCGAATAGTAATAAAGCCGATACATAATGTATCGGCTTTAATTATATTTTTCGAGCTGAATGGATACAGGTTTACCATAGTTTTTTCAATGAAGCAATACCTCGAAACCGAACGATAAAACGTTTAAATGGTCAAATACTAACAGATTCATTTCTTCAATGGTATTGTTTTTTCAATATACTTTTCATTTTCATTTATTCTATATTTCATATTCAATGTTCCATCTTTAGGATTATAGTCTAATATAAGGCTTTCTTGTTTTGAAAGGGAATAACCTGAATCAATACAATAAAATGTATTAGGTATTATTTTGTATATATAATTATTAACTTTTATACATAAGCAGCCACAATTCTGAAGAAATGCATTGTATTCAAATAATGTGATTGTTTCTGATTCAGATAGTCCTTCCACATATACATCGTAGTACCTTTCATCTTCTCTGAATTGTTTTTTCATTCCTAAGATTAAGCAACATGATAAAAGCGAAATAAGAATTGTTCCAAATGTCACAAAAACCATTGATATCCTATGTTCTGAATGGATTTTTCTAATTTCCAAAAAGATTATTAATGATGTAGTTGAAATTATTATTCCACAAATAGGATAGGCGATAGTGAAACCTTTTATTACAAATGCTTGACTTGCAAACATCCAAATTATAAAGAAACAAATATTAAGTATTAAAAAGGAAAAAAGAATCTTTTTAATATTTTTTACCATTCTATGACTCCTCCATTTAGATTGTTATAGTATTTAACTCCATAATCGTATGCATTTTTTAATGCTTCATTATCATCAATCCCATCAAATGAAGTAATACTTAAATCATAATTATCTTGTGAGGCATCAACATTTTGTGGGAACCTTGCTCCCTCAATCCATGTAAGTTGAAATGAATATCTTCCAATACACATAAAAGACTTAGCTTTTCCATATTTGTGAAGATTAGCCAAATCCTCTTCTTGAGTTTCGTCCCAATCATACAAATCATAGGCATAATAGTCTATTTTGGCATGATAATGAACTAATCTAAATAGTAACCTGAATCTTTATCTGAGTATTCAATTGCAATCCTGAGATACATTATTAGCGCAGTCGCCCCACTCATAAATATGTCTTTGGTTATAGAGGCTAAAAATATAAACGCAGATATTAAATATTTGTAAATTTCACTCATAATCAATGGACTTTTTTGCAAAATTATGATACAATAATACAAGACATAATATTATTCTCAGAACACCCGACTGTCTATCACCCACAGAACAAATAATTCAAGGGGGTATGTATATGAAAAATTATAGTTCTGTTATGAAAGTCCATCTTGCACTGATGATCGCTATGATGTGCGGTACGATCGGCGGCGCGATCAATTTTATTGTCAGCTTCACCAACTCCGCAGCGACCAAAGAAAAGCTCTCAAACATAACGAATACCGTGCTTATGGCATTTATACTGTCAATGCTCGCGTGTGGTGTAGTATATCTGCTCAAAGGCTACAACAAACAGGCAGCACCGTACTATAAAGCGTTTTTGCTGCTTCACGTCGGTGTTTGTGCGTTGACGATAATCGTTGACCTATGTTTTTATAAAGTCACGCCACTGCTGATATGTATATGTGTACTGACAGCCTTCAAGGGAATAGACCTTCTGATACTTACTTTCGGCAAAGACCTCGGAAAACAGAAAACGTGGACACTGTTCTATGTTATCCTGTCGATAGATATTATCGCTCTGATACTTGCAGTGATAAACATGATAAATGTCGGATTTGATTTCAGCTTCACAGGTTACGTCACCGGACTTATAGCAGACGGAACGATAGGTCTTGCAGTAATGGGCAAATACAAAAACAAGGAATCTCGTGGAAGCAAATAGATTATTATGGGCGTTAAGCACCATTTGGGTGAACGCCCATTTTTTTATATAAGGACAAGATTTTTAAACGAAATGAGGTAAATATGCTGTACATAAAATCTGCAAACTATGAAGATATCGAAAAAGAGTGGCTGTTTCAGCGCAGTATCCCTGCGGACGAAAACGGCTTTCTGAACGATTATCCTGACATAAGCCGTAAAGACTTTGATTCTGCCATTGAAACGATAATAGCACAGTCAAGAGGTGAAAAACTGCCTGACGGCTACGTTCCGCAGACGGTCTATTATTTGTGGGACAACGATACTATAGTCGGAACTTTCCATTTCCGTCACTATCTATGCGAGTCACTCATTGAGGGTGCAGGACACATAGGCTACTACATTTCACCCGAATATCGGGGTAAAGGCTATGCGTCGCAGGGACTGAAACTGCTTATAAACGAGGTAAAAGACCACCTCTCCGAGAACGAGATATACCTCCGTGTAAACAGGGAAAATACAGCCTCACTGAGAGTAATGCTGAATAACGGCGGATATATCCACCACGAAGACGATTCCAAATACTACGTTCGTATAAAGAAATAACCTGACTTTATCTGCTGTATTTGAAGTCGTGAAGCATACCGTAAGCAGTTCCGAGGAACAACCAGAATAACGGCTCAACTGTTATATTTCCGTCGTTGACGGTTCCCTCAATGAGAAAGCCGGATATACCAACAAACAGACAAATAAAGAATAACTTGTTGCAGTCACCTGACAGAGTTTTTTGGTCCCATTTCAGAATTGTTCCTGCACCATTGAATAAAAACGTTCCGAACAACAGAAGAAGTGCAATGAGTGCAGGTACACCGCAGGTAAGCGCTATCTGAATATAGCGGCAGTGAGGTTTGTCGATAACGAGGTGATATGTTCCGTTTGTATTACTAAGTCCGACAACATCATTCTGTGTGAATTCAAAAGGAAAACTTCCCATGCCTTTTCCTGCAAACAAACACTTTTTCAGTATCGGTATGGAGTTTACCCATATATAGCCTCGTCCTGTAGCAAAGCCATAGAATCGTGTAAGTGCACTGTCCGCCATCGGAGCGGAAGGGATTTTTTCAAGCAGTGCACGGTTCTGCGTTATGAGTTTCAAGCCGTCGGTAGTAACTGCAAAATCGAGTGTACTATCGTAGCCGAGGTTTACGTTCATTATTCCGTCAGTGAGTTCAATACTGATATCAGCGTCCTGCACTTCGTCATGAATTGTGAGTTTTGTACGGTTTGAACTGTCTGCTGTGTACTCCTTTCCCGAATCGGAAACTGCTGTTAAAGTCTCTCCGCTCTCATACGGCGGAGTTATTGTATACCCCGAGCCTTCTGCTGATATACTGAGCTTTCTGCCGTCTAATACAACATTTTTCAGCGTGTATACAGACTGTCCGGAAGTATATGTTCCTGAGTTTGTAACGCTTTTGAGGATATTGTTTGTAAACTCCTGTCCGGTTGCAAAGTTCAGACAAACTGCCAAAACAGCAAATGCTCCCATTGCAATGAGTAAACCTTTAACCGACAGTATGCGCTTGATGATAAAGTATGCGAGAAGTACCGCACATTCCGCGGCAATAACATAAAATGCCGCAGTTGCATTTGTCATTATACCTGCCGCAAATACACCGGCGGCAAGTATACCTGCCGCTATGCGCGGTATCACTTTTTTTGCCGCAAATACCGTGTATACAGAAACAGGAAATACAAGGACGAGAAATTCGCCTGTATAGTTAGAGTTGTAGAAGGTCAGCACAGATTCGCGGAAATCATTTCTTATATTGAGTGACTCCGCAATTGACCGGTATTCCGCCGGTGCTATCAGGTATTTCATGAAAGGAAGCTCTAAAAGCGGCGATACCGTGTACTCAAATACCACAAGTATCGCGGCGGCTGACGTGAGAGCAATAACCGCTCTGCGGAAAAATTTCATAACACTGCTTCCGTTTATGTAGTTGAATCCGAAAAGGAATATTATACAGTAAGCGAAAATTGCAAGGAGTCCCTCAAATTCGGTGCACACACCAAACAGCACTACCTCCCTGTGACGCGAAAATATCGCCGATATACACGCAAACAGCAGGTAAACTCCCACACACGCGGCAGGAAATATAGCTTTTTTATTGAAAAGGCGATTACTCCGGTATGGTTTATCAGGGAATATCCGCGCTCCGACTGCATACAGGCAAACAGTGCAGGCGATAAAGAAATACAGTATCTCCTTGCAGTACAGAAACCAGTCAGCGTACAGACCATTCGTATTTGAAAAAACACTGAGCGAACTTCCTGTCAGCTTTTCGATGTGCAGTCTTACCGCAAATACAGAGAAAAGCACCGCGCATACCACTATTCCGGTGAATACTACCCGATAACGCGGTAATTCCTCAACAGCCGCGGCTTTTTTATTCTTTTCTGCCATTTAAGCACCCCCAAGATAAGCTGTCTCTAATTCTACCACATTTTCCGGTTTATTGCAAGAATAATAGTTATCCATACTCAGAATGTCCCTGTTTGTTGAAAAATTCAGGCTTAACAAAAAAATACGGACAAACATTAGAGTGCTCCCCTTGTTCGCCCGCAATTTTTTTGCTTCAGATAAATATTTCATGTCTGATTATATTTTGTAAAACTGTGCACATAAAATGTATTTTCCCGAAAAAGCAGTACCCTCGTTTCTGTCAAAAAGCATACGGCAGATACTGAGAATGGTGCTGTATTTTTTTGTATTGCGCGTATTTATGCACTTTCCGAATTCCGCAGTAATATCGTAAGGAGTGCGCACTTCATCAAGATACGACAACGCTTCTTTAAGCAGATGCGAACTATGAGAATTTGCAGTTACTTTATTCAGCATTGCCGCGGCGGCTTTTATTATACGGTTTTCCGCACGGTCGGGGGTAAAAACGTCGTGACGCACGTATACGCGCTCACGGTGTACAAGATTGCGGCGGATATTCTCCGCAAACATTATAGTTCCCTGCACCGCTGTCATATTCTCCTCACGGCTCGCATATGCCGATAATACGCCGCTTTTGATGATTTTTACAGTCTCGCCTGCAAAAACTGATATGAAGTATTCAAGAAAGTTTATATCAGGGTCGAATCCCGACGGACTGAACGTGTATCCGCATCGTCTGCAAAACTCTCTGCACAGCGCCTTTCTCGCACTTGATACATCGCCGTCTGTACGCGGAAGCACCTCTATCAGTGTACCGTCAGCAAGACAGGCAAATCCACAGTAAGAGCCTGCCATGAGGTGAATTTTTCCGCCCTTCTGACGCATGACAACTGCTTCTCTGCCGTCAGCGGCACACTCTTCTGCAAATTCACCAAGCATCTGTGAAAGTCCGCCATTATCGGGTGATAACTCTGTTATCATTTCATTTGCTGATACGCAAATATGTCTGCTGTACATTTTATTCTCCGTTCATCAGGAAATATCGCTGTATATATTGATAAAGTGCTCCTTTTGCCATTTCATCGGGTTTCCGAGACGATATAGCTTCTGTCCCGAATCGAAATGCTTTATATACTTCGGAGTTATGCACTCTATGAAGGTATTTTCGTCATTCAGTATGAGCCTTATTCTTTCGTAGTCGTCGAAGAAGTACTCCTGCAAAAGCGGTATTATCTTTGTCGAAAAAACCGCTCTCAGCTCTGAAAGTCTCTTGATACAGCCGTTATTATTCATGAAATAAGCGTGTCCTATAGCGTGTTCGCGGTCGTAGTAATACTCTATCCGCTCATTAAGCGCCGTGAGAAGTTCGCAGAGGTCTACTCCTTCGCAGTTGCCGAGAAGTGACGGTTTCGGCATCATTTCGGTAAAATCGAATCTTCTTCTCAAAGCCGTGTCAAGCATTGCTATAGAGCGGTCGGCAGTATTCATGGTTCCGAGGATATACAGATTCGCCGGAACCTTAAATTCAGTCTGCGAATACGGCAGAATTACCGAAGTACCGCGCTTCGACTCCTCTATCAGGGTAATGAGTTCACCGAATATACGCGAAATATTTCCGCGGTTTATCTCGTCTATAATGGCTACAAAGTTCATGTTAGGACTCTTCGATGCCTTCTCGCACAGTGACTTGAAAACACCGTTATACGGTCGATAGACTACAGTTGTATCTGAATGTGCAACTGTTGTGTCCTTGCCGTTTTTGTCAACTACTACCGGACGTATGCCCTCGACAAACTCCTCATAACTCAGCGACTGATGAAAGGTGGTAAACTTTATCTGTCCCGAATTTGCATATTCGTCATACTTCGCCCTTATTGCCTTATACGGCTCATTCGGAGAAATTTTCCTGCCCTCGATAAGCTCGACTGCATACTTCACGACATTGTAGGTTTTTCCGGTTCCGGGAGGTCCGTAGAGTATCTGATTGAGAGGAGCACTGAATGCTTTCATCTGATTTTCCGAATCTTCATCGACTGACGAAGCAGGGTCGTTCTGAATACTTATAAACTTCCATGCCACAATGTCAAAAGCTCTCATATTCTTAAATTTGAAATTCTGACTGCGGAAGTCGTATATTCTATGGCAGTTGGCTATATACTTATTTATATCGTCTATAGGCTCAAGCTCGATACCGAGCGACTTGTAAATAAATGAGCCTGTGATAACTTCGCCGAGGATAGGGAATGTAAACGGTTTTAGGCTGTGGAGTATCCTCGAAAATGCGAATACAGGCATTCCTGCCCCTCTCATCTGCGAATCGAGCATCTTCTGCACTGTATCAAACAGCACTGCGTCATTTTCAATTCCCGAAATGTTTATGCACATCTTGAAAAACGACTGTATCGCTTCTGCATTTTTCGCTATTGGCGAATCCCTGAACGAAAACGGCGACGTAAGAAATTCCTTTTCCTGCTCTTTTGCAACATGACTGTATGTCGTTCTTGACTCCGCACTCCATATCTTAGCAAGGTGAGTATCAAGCAAAAGCTTGTCATTATGGAGCAAGTGACTTTTCTGAATGTGGAGTTTACGCTCATTTTTGTCGTTTTTCCATATTCCGAGCGAGAGGTAATACAACAGGTCGAGGTCACTATAGTCGATGAGAGAAGTCCTTTTGAGCTTTGTGTAGTACTCTATCGCTTTGCGAACCGAACGATATGTTCCGTCAAATTCGTTAGGCAGGATCTCATTTATGCGTTTAAGTTCCTTTAAAATAATAGTATTATCCATTTCCGTGCCTGCCTTTCAATATTATTCTACGATAATTGTACCATACCAACAAACAGATGTCAACCAACTACAAAAGTTTTACACATCGTTCACAAAAGATTTTGCATTGCCATTTCGGCGTGTTCAAATATTGTTTACAATTACCCCCTTGACAAACCGGAAATACGGTGTTATAATACTTGTATACAAGTAAATAGTGCAAAAGTAAATGAGGTGAATGTCATGAATGAGAATTTCGACGCTTTAAAATTGCAGAATCAGGTATGTTTTCCACTGTATGCCTGCTCTAAAGAACTTGTGCGGCAGTATGGTCCGTATCTGAAAAAGCTCGGTCTCACCTATACACAGTACATCGTAATGATGGTGCTGTGGGAAAATGAAAATGTATCCTCAAAACAGCTTTCAGAATGTGTGCACCTCGATTACGGCACACTTACTCCGGTACTGAAAAAGCTCGAAAATACAGGCTATCTGACGAGAGAGCGCTCCGCCGATGACGAACGTCTGCTCTCGATCTCGCTCACCGAAAACGGCAGGGAATTAAAAAAACAAGCACTCGATATCCCGCCGGCTATAGCAAAATGTATGGGACTGTCAGCTGAAGAATTTCAGACGCTGTACGTCCTGACATATAAAGCACTCAAACATATGGAATCCCAAAAATAACAGGAGGTATTATTATGGCTTCAATTTATGATCTCAAAGTCAAGGACAGAAAAGGTAACGACGTAAATCTCAGCGATTACGCGGGAAAAGTCCTGCTCATCGTAAATACTGCTACAGGCTGCGGATTCACTCCGCACTATGAACCTCTTGAGGCTATGTACAAAGACCTGCGCGATAAAGGCTTCGAGATTCTCGATTTCCCCTGCAATCAGTTCGCAAATCAGGCTCCCGGAAATGAGGACGAGATCCACGAGTTCTGCACCCTTAAATTCGGTACAGACTTCCCGCAGTTCGCTAAAATAGACGTAAACGGCGAAAACGCTGACCCACTCTTCGCATATCTCGCAACTGAAAAGCCGTTTGAAGGCTTCGGCAAGGGTATCAAAAATGCCGCACTAAATAAGTTCGCTGACATGAATAATAAAAAGTTCGGCGACAAGGCTTACATCAAGTGGAATTTCACAAAGTTCCTCGTTGACCAGAATGGCAAAGTTATCGCAAGATTTGAGCCTACTGTTGACGTTGCCGACGTAAGAAAAGCTGTTGAAGCTCTTTTAGGATAAGTCATGAGAACGCAGATGAGTGCAGATTTTGACCTGCAAAATTACCTTATCAAAGGCGTTGAGGGTGTCGTTGCTGACGCTTTGAAGGCAACTCTGAAAAATCCCAAAGAAAGTGCTTTTATGCTCAGATTTGCCGCCGCAAGCCGTTCCGCTTCAAAAAAGCGCCGGATAGCTGAGGACGGCGGCGAGCATATCCCGCCATTTCTCATCGCAAGCATTACAAGCCAATGCAATCTGCACTGCGCGGGGTGCTATTCGCGCTGTAACCACGCTACGGTCGATTCTGAGCCGGTAAAACAGCTCACAGGCGACGAATGGCTGAGTATATTCGACGAAGCCGACGAACTCGGTATCAGCTTCATTATCCTTGCAGGCGGCGAGCCTATGCTTCGCCGCGACGTCATAGAAGCGGCAGGGCAGAAGCAGAATATTCTCTTTCCGGTATTTACCAACGGCACTTTCATCGACGAACGCTATTTTTCGCTGTTTGACCGCTGCCGCAATCTCGTCCCTGTTATGAGTATCGAGGGCAGCAGACAGGTAACTGATGAACGCCGCGGCGAGGGGATATACGACAAGCTTACAGCCAATATGGACGAATTCAAAAAGCGCGGACTCATTTTCGGTGCATCTGTAACGGTAACTTCTCAAAACATCGAAGAAGTAACATCGCAGACATTTCTCGAAAGTCTCGCTGAAAAAGGCTGTAAGGCGGTAATCTTCGTGGAATACGTCCCCATGACCGATGACAGCCGAAGTCTCGCACTCTCCGACAGCGACCGCGATGACCTCATGAATACAATACAGCATATTCGTGAGAAAAATTCTGATATGGTTCTAATCGCTTTCCCGGGAGACGAAAAAAGCTCTGGCGGCTGTGTAGCGGCGGGGCGCGGATTTTTCCACATTAATTCCCACGGCGGTGCAGAACCCTGTCCGTTTTCGCCTTACTCCGATATCAACGTGAAGAATACTTCTCTCCGCGAAGCTATGCATTCACCGCTGTTTACAGCTCTCAGGGACGGCAGTATCCTCATGGACGACCATACAGGCGGTTGTGTACTGTTTGAAAAACGCGATATGGTGGAAGCACTCATCGCGCATACATAATACATACACAATTAACTCTCAAATAAAATCAAAACAGCTCCGCTTTTCCTATACAGAAAAGCAGAGCTGTTTTTCGTCGTTATGGAATAACTTATTCAGAGAGTTCGAGATACTTGTTATCAGCGTCCCATCTGTAGTTGCCTGTATCAACGAGAGACTGAAGGTCAGACTTTGTGATAACAGTAGGAATAAGCAGATAAGACTGAACATACTTCTTGCCATTATTGTAAGAAGAGGTATCGTAGTTTACCTCTGCCGAGAATGAATCAACAAGACTTGCCGCAGGAGTATTGCCGGAAAGGATCGCCTTACAGACATCTACTGCAACGCTTGATTCATCGCTTACATTCTTGTAAACTGTCATTGACTGCTTACCGTCAACAAGATTCTTAATGTTTTCGATATCGCCGTCCTGACCTGTGATAACAGGGAACTTCGCATCGGGTTTAGTTGCTTCGAAAGCCTTTGAAACTCCGAGAGCAGTTGAATCGTTTGCACAAAGTGCGATATTGAGTTCTTCTTCAGTATAGAATGTGTTGAGAGTATCAATCATATTCTTTTCAGCGTTGTCGGTAGTCCAACCCTTAGTAGCTACCTGCTCAAACTCTGTTTTGCCCGACTGAACTTTAAGAGTACCTGAATCGATAAGGGGTTTGAGAGTGTCATAAGCACCGTCGAAGAAATACTTTGCATTGTTATCACCTGAGTCTCCTGCAACGAACTCGATATTATATGTATTCGGAGTAGTTTCAAGGCTGAGCATACTCTTTACGAAGTCAGCCTGAAGCTTGCCGACAGCGTAGTTATCGAATGAAATGTAGTATGTTACAGCGTCTGTACCCATGATAAGACGGTCATAAGCGACAACAGGGATATTAGCTGTTTTTGCATCTTCAAGTGTGCTTGAGAGTGAGTTAGCGTCTACGGCAGCAATGAGAAGGAGATCAACGTCCTTTTTGATCATGCCGCTGACGTCGAGATTCTGCTGAGCAGCATCGTTATTTGAATAGGTAAGCTCAACTTTATATCCTGCACTTTCAAACTGATTTTTAAGGAACTCGCCGTCGCGGTTCCATCTTTCGAGTTCAGAAGCCGGCATAGCGATACCGATAGTCTTGTCACCGATATAAACTGAGCTGCTTTCAGATGATTTTTCAGAACTGCTTTCTGATGAACTTTCCGGTGCTCCGCAAGCTGTCATCGAGCCGAGCATTGCGAGAGATACTGCTGCTGCAAATAATTTTTTCATGTGATTATCCTCCTGTAGATTTTTCTTTTTCTTTTTCCCTTTGAATGTCAGGTATAAAAATATAATATATATTTACTGACTTGCTTTACATTATAATACTACTGATGCAAGACAAAGTCAAGAGATAATATATGAATATTTTTTGAATAGGTGAAATTTAGCATAAAAAATTATTCGCATATATCGCAAAAATATAAAATTAGCACTTAATTTATGGTAATATAATGACATTTATAGTTTTTTAATGATATTTTTACTATCATTTGAGACCCAGAATCTCAATATATGAATTTTTTATAAGAAGATAACACGATACAATAATAAATGCGTTCTAAAAAAATAGAACGCATTTTGTTGATTATCTTAGTGCATTTACCGGATATTCCATTCTGATATAGTCCTTGAACATATCAGGCATGAACTGTATATGATTGGCAGGATACAGCTTTTTCGTGACCATTACACCGTGTGATACGAACCTGTCATAGAGTGCCTGAACCCCTTCTGTGGTACTTTCATGCCCATTGAACATTTCTCTGTAGTCAGAGTCTTCAAATTCTCCGGCGCAGAGGAAAACCTTCTTATCCATCGCGGTATTTCGTTCCCAGTATCCAAAATCGCTGAGATAGGGATATTTGTCGGTAACGTCGTCTGAATCGGTAACCATGTAGTACGCCCAGAATACAGGACTTCCGATTATATATTTCCCGAACGGCTGATTCTCATACTGGTCGGACATACAGAGTGCATAGTGGGAGAAAAGTCCGCCGCAGGAATGACCGAAAAAGGTCGAATCCTTGCAGTTTATGCTGTACTGCTCGGAGACATAAGGCATGAGATTATTTGTGATAAAATCGAGGGTCTTGTCCTGATTTAAGATGAATTTGTCAACTCGGGTCTCATCGGTAGTAGGGTCGGTATCGTAATCATAGCTGAGTGTAACGAATATAACGGGTTCAGCTTCGCCGTTTTTGATAGTGTTCCACATTGCGGGTACTCCGCCAAGCCACCATACACCGTCAGAAATGAAAAATACCGGATATGTCTGTGCAGAGTCGTAATCGGGCGGCAGGATAATATGCGCGAGGAAATTGGTGTCAAGTTCCTCATCATAGATTTTCAGCTCATTTATGCTGTCCTTTATACTTTCTGTGTCGTACTGCACAAATGTCCATTTATCAAGGTTTGTACCGATTTTTGAAGCGGCATCGGAATCAAGGAGAGTGAGGTCGCGGAAAGCGGTATTGCTTTTCTCTTTAGCGGTCATGGAGTTGGCAAGGGCAGTTCCACTGACTGCCGGCTGATTTGCAGACACGGTATTTGTGGAGGCTACAATTTCCGGCGGAGCTTCACTTGCGTTTTTTTCGCTGCATGCACTGAGTGATAACAACAAAACTCCACTGAGCAGAAGCGGTTTGAATTTCATAATATGCAGTCCTTCCTTTGTTTTTTTAAGGCAATACCGCACAAAGATTGTGCTGAAGATGCACCGTGAGATTTTTCGTCAGATTGTATAGAAATTCCGCAGGCATACTGACGTATGTCAAGGGATTTCTGTGCAAGATGGCGGAAAATATCCAAGCAGATTCAGTACAAAGACGTCAGGCGGTCTTTGTGCGGTGTTGCCTTAAAATTATACATCATATGTGAAAATATGTCAACTTAACCAATGCTGTTGCCGTGGTACGGGAGCAATATATTCTTGACAATGGAAAAAAAAGCTGTTATAATATTTACGTGAAGATATGGGCTTGTAGCTCAGTTGGGAGAGCGCTGCGTTCGCAACGCAGAGGTCGAGGGTTCGATCCCCTTCAAGTCCACCACGGTGGGGAGCGCCCGCTGGCAATTCACGTTGCCGTTCGCTCTCCACGCTGACATCATTTATATCATGACAGAAATATATTCTACCTAACCTGTGAATAATGAATAGCTCATAAGCTGTTTATTATTCACTTTTCAATATACAAAGAAAGGTTTTTATTATGAACGTCAGAGATTCACTTCTGAAAGCTTTTGCAGAATCCGGAGGCAATTACATATCAGGCTCAGCTCTCGCTGAACAGCTCGGAGTTAGCCGTAATGCAGTATGGAAAGCTGTAAAAGCTCTTGAAAACGATGGATATGCTATCGAATCAGTGACCGCAAAAGGCTACAGGCTCGCTGAAAATAATAACCACCTCTCAGAACAACTGATTTCATCAAAAGTTACGGCTTCTGTCCTCGGAAAAAAGATAATCGTACTTGACGAGGTCGATTCCACTAATAATTACGCAAAGATAGTATCAAAGGATATGCCAAACGGTACTGTCATAATTGCCGATAAACAAACCGCCGGAAAGGGCAGAATGGGCAGAAGCTTCATCTCACCCTCGGGAAAGGGTCTTTACCTCAGTGTTATTCTTCAACCCGAATTCAGTATTAATACTGCACCGCTTATCACATCTGCCGCCGCAGTTGCTACTGCTGAAGCTATAGAGTCACTGTGCAATGCCGATGTTAGAATCAAATGGGTCAACGACCTTTACCTGAACGGCAAAAAAATAGTAGGTATACTCACAGAAGCTTCTATGGATATGGAAATGCGTGCACTTGATATGGCTGTTATAGGTATAGGTATAAACGTCAGAAGCGTTAAAGGCTGTTTTGACGATGAACTCAGTCAGCGTGCATCATCTATTGAGGACGAAACAGGAGAGGTCGTAGACAGAAATGCACTCTGTGCCGAGGTAATAAACTCGCTTGACTCGTACCTCAGTAAAATCGAAAACCGCTCATACCTCCGCGAATATCGCGAAAGAGAACTCCTCTCAGGCAATTTCATCACTGCTAAGGTAGGAAATGAAATAATTACCGGCAAGGCACTCGGTATCGACAGAAATGCTAATCTCATGGTAGAAACTGAGTCCGGCATTGTTCGCAGTCTCTCGTCCGGAGAAGCAAATCTTTGCAGAATAAAAGAATAATAAAAATATACCCCTGAAAACTTTTTAACAAGTTTGCAGGGGGTTTTCTTTAACATGATCAGCCGCAAATCCCAACTATTGCTTCTGCCATTAATTCGGCATTTTTCAGGAGTTCATCAACAGTTATGAACTCGTCAGGACTGTGCATATGGTAGTCTTTACCGGGAAATTCCGCTCCGAAAGCAACTCCGCCCTCAATCTCATGTACGTAAGTGCCGCCGCCGATAGCGATACATTTGCCCTTTTCACCGGTCACTCGCTCGTAAGTTTTCAACAATGTCTGTACAAATGTTGAATTCTCATCAGTGCAATGTGGGTCAACACCTTCGCATGAGTCGATATCAAAACCGGCATTCCGCAGTTTTTCACAGATTATCTCACTAATACCGGACTTTTTACGGTCGAGAGGAAAACGTATGTCGATTCCGCCGCAAAGTCTGCCATTTTCAGTATTCAGCATGGAAAGTACACAGGTCATATTGCCGGAAACAGGGTCGGAAAAGCCGAGTCCACAGCTTTTTCCGTCAGTTTCACCATGTGGGAAAAGTTCCGCAAGCCCTCTCAGTACAGGCACTTCTGCGCTGTATTCTGCCAAAAATTTCGTTATCGCATTGTCGCCCTTTTCAGGAGTTGAAGCGTGCGCGGAGACACCTTCGACAGTGCATGATAACGGCTTATTCAGAGAATTCGCTATCTGAACTTTACAACTCGAAGGAACTGCGTTTATGACTGTACCTGCCGAGATTTCAACATTCTCAGGCGCAGATGTTGAAAAATATACCCTGAGCATACCTTTCTCCGCATTTATCACAGGATATTCGCCGTCCGGAGTAAACACCATCGGCGGCAATTTCCTTTTACTGCGATAGTAAGCGAGGTCAGCCGAGCCGTTTTCTTCGTTCGTACCAAAAATCAGCCGAACTCCCTTTTTCAGCGGAATACCAAGCTCCTTGACCGCCATCATCGCAAACAGTGACGCTACTGCCGGACCTTTATCGTCGATAGCACCGCGTCCTATGAGTTTGTCGCCGTCAGCAGTCAGCGTGAAAGGGTCTGTAGTCCAACCGCTTCCAGCCGGTACAACATCGAGGTGTGAAAGTATAGCAAGTGCAGGCTCGGACTCGTCAAAGTCCGCTGAGCCTGCGTAGTTTTCAACATTCTCCACATTAAAACCATATTCGCGGCACTTCTCAAGCATTGTCACAAGTGCGCGTGCAGGCTCTTCTCCGAAAGGCTTGCCCTCGGAAGCTTCACCCTGCACACTCGGAATTGCAACCAATTCGCGCAGAAGTGCTGTCATTTCGTCCTTGTGTTCGTGTATGTAATCTCTTATTTCTGACATTTTTTACCTCCATTTATAAACAAAAAACCGCAGCTTATGCTGCGGTAGTTTGTTCCGCCGCCATTGCCTGATAGCGTCGGAAAGAAAGAAAGGATAAATATGAAAAGTGAATATTTCAGTATTATCAGTTAACGATAGCTCTTTCTGTTTCCTTATCAAAGATATGGATTCTGTTAGGATCGATAGCAACCTTGATGTCGTCACCAGGCTTAGCTGTAGATCTGGGGCTAACTCTTGCTGTGAGGTTGTTGCCCTCGCATACGAGGTAGAGGTATGTCTCTGCGCCCATCATTTCTGTGATTTCAACATAAGCATCGATAACACCTGTTGTAGCATTTGAGAGGTACATTTCCTCATCGTGGATGCTCTCAGGACGGATACCGAGAATGATATCCTTGCCTACATAGTTGCCGAGCTCGTCGTTTACCTTTGACTCAGGAACGATGATCTGGTACTTAACGCCTCTTGAGTTCTTAGTGTCGTTTGAACCGAACTCAACGATGAACTGACCAAACTCTTCCTTGAGAGTAGCGTCGATGAAGTTCATCTGAGGTGAACCGAGGAATCCTGCAACGAACTTGTTTACAGGGTTCTCGTAGAGGTGCTGAGGTGTATCAACCTGCTGAACGAAACCGTCCTTCATACAAACGATACGGTCACCCATTGTCATAGCCTCAGTCTGGTCATGAGTTACGTAGATGAATGTAGTACCGAGCTTCTTGTGGATCTTAGCGATCTCGGTTCTCATCTGAGCACGGAGCTTAGCATCGAGGTTTGAGAGAGGCTCGTCGAGAAGGAATACCTTAGGTGAACGAACGATTGCACGACCGAGTGCAACACGCTGACGCTGACCACCTGACATAGCCTTAGGCTTTCTGTCGAGGAGGTGTGAAAGGTCGAGGATCTTAGCAGCCTCGTTAACCTTTCTCTCGATCTCGTCCTTAGGAACCTTGCGGAGCTTGAGTCCGAAAGCCATGTTATCGAAAACAGTCATATGAGGATAAAGAGCGTAGTTCTGGAAAACCATCGCAATATCTCTGTCCTTAGGAGCGATATCGTTTACAAGGCGGTCGCCGATGTAAAGTTCACCCTCAGAGATCTCTTCAAGTCCGGCGATCATACGGAGAGTAGTTGACTTACCGCAGCCGGAAGGTCCAACGAGAACGATGAATTCCTTATCCCTTATCTCTAAATTAACATCCGAAACTGCAACAACGCCGCCCGGATACTTCTTATAAATGCCTTTAAGTGTTAAGCCTGCCATTTAATCCAGTCCTCCAGTTCAAAATCAAAAATTTTCCATGCTGATATCCAAACTACACAGTATCAGCTATATTAATATAATATCATCATTTGCGGATTTTTTCAAGATGCTAAATTGCCAAAGTTACAAAAGGTTGTTTATTAGAATTGCCGAAAAAACAGCGGAAAAATCGCTGCAAAAAGCATCGAAATCCAGTGGCTCGAACAAGTTTTCAACATCTTTGTGCAATAATTCCATACACTGACCAAACCCCAGTTTTTCGGGAAGAATCAGTCCTCCGACTGAAACCCTCATAAGTACCTCGACGTGATTTTCAACAGCAGCAAACATTCTCTTCACCTGATGATATTTTCCCTCATTCAGTTCGATAAATGCCAGTTTTTCGGAGTTTTCAACATTTTTTACCCGAGCCGGCAGACATTGATAACCATCTGACAAAGTTATTCCAGACGAAAAAATGTCAATATATTTACTTTTGAACGGATTGGCAAGTTTCACAATGTATATTTTGGACACGTGTTTCTTTGGCGATAATAAGCGGTGTGCAAGGTCTCCGTCGTCTGTGATGAGAAGTGCGCCGAGTGAATCCTTGTCAAGTCTTCCCGCCGGGAACATATTCTTTGTTCGCATTTCGGGAGGTATCAATTCCATTACAGTTCTGCCGTCGCCGTCATCGGTCGAGCTTATGTAGCCATCAGGCTTATTCAGCAATATATAGCGGAATTTGTCTGCACGAAGCTCAATTCCGAGTACCTCTACCTTGTCGCGGTCGGGGTCTATCTGAGTATCAGGCTTTTTTACAGGTGCACCATTCACCTTTATACCGCCCTTTGCGGCTATACTCTTTATCTCGCTGCGGGAATACTCAGTACGCTCTGAGATAAAACGGTCAAGTCTCATATTTTTCTCCTTTGGAATATTTTTTCATATTTCGAGAATAGTATTTACAGATACCGGATTCAAGGAGGAATAATATGTCTCGAAAAACACTTATTGCACTCGTCTCCGCTGCGGCTGCACTCGCGGCGGTCATCTTCATATTTCCCGATAATAAAGGCTCAGATTCTGCTCCGGAAACTGTTTCTGTAGACGCTTCTACCGCTAATCAGCGTATCGGTTATTTTGCCTCACACGGCTGGGAAGTTGAGGAAATTGCCGAAAAGGATATAATCGTCCCTTCTGAGTTTTCTCAGGCTTATGAGGACTATGCCCGCATACAGGATAAGCAGGGTCTGCCGCTCAGAAAGTACGCGGGAAAAAATGCTCAGCTCTACGTCTACGAAGTAAAAAACTACAGCCCCGAAAGCCATAAAATGCTCGCGGAGCTGCTTGTTTGCAACGACACAGCTATTGCGTCAATGGTCTACAGCGACGACGGCGGAAGTGTGCGTCTCGCCGTAGGATAATCACTTGAATATCTTTATCTTGCTGCCTAATAAGGGAATAACTAATGCGTATCCCTTGTAAGCACCTGCTGCGAGAAATGCGGTTGCGGCAAGAGTAATAACATTCAGTAATATGCTTAATAAACTTGCCATCGGACCTATTGTACTCATCACTCCGCAGACTATCTCCATTATTCCCATGATTATGAACCAGCAAAATGCCTGATTAGAGTGAAATTTGCAGTACGACGACTCCTTGTCCATAGTATAAGGCAAAAAGAAAAGTATAGGGATAATATACACAAGAACCGCGTATATCGAGTATTTTCTCATGTCAGCACCAAATCTGAGCTGCTCTGAATCATCATTGAATTTATCAAACCATTCGTCCATTACTTTTCTCCCTTATTTCTGTTGCGTTCAATTTCACCGATAACGTCCATAAATCCGGCAATATCCGAGAAGTCCTCATATACAGAAGCGAATCTTATATATGCTATAGGGTCAATTTCGCGGAGCTGGTCGAGTACAAGCTCGCCTATTTCCTTTGATTTTGCAACTGTCCTTAAAGCGTTTGCGTAGTGGTTTTCGATATTGTCGGCAATATTCTCGACCTGTTTCATTGATACAGGTCGCTTTTTTATAGCATTGAATATGCCTGTTATCAGCTTATTACGGTCGAATTCTTCATAGCTTCCGCTACGCTTTTCAACCATAAGAAGAGGCTTTTCGACTTCTTCAAAAGTCGTGAATCTTGCTCCGCAGTTGATACATTCTCTCCTGCGCTTGATTTTTTCGTCTTTCGGACGCGAATCTATAACCTTTGAATCAGGAAAACTGCAATACGGACACTTCATTTCTCCGCCTCCTTTTCTGCCTGTTCAGTCATATTTGAAAGAATATTATAACTCGTTACAAGGTCGCTTATACCGTTAAATCCACTGCGATAGAGTTCAAGAATAACGTTTGCACTTGGATTCAGCGAGTAAAGCTTCCTGAAAAACTGCTTGAACCTGAAACTGCCCTTGCCGATAAGGAGACAGTCTCCCATTTCACCGGAATCGCTGATATGAACGTGTTCAACATGGCTTCCTGCCGCGTCAAGGAAAGAAAACGGATTCTCTCCTGCACGCAGTGCCTGCTTGGTGTCGAGCACGAATGCGAACTCGTTTCCGAGCATTCCTGCAATCTCGCGTATAAACGCGGCAGAGCCGCTCCGGCACCGTGAAACATTCTCAACCGCGACCTTAACTCCGAACTCCTGACCGAGTCTGTAAAGCTTTGAATATCTCTCGCAGTAAAACTCAGCAGGCTGATTCGCTTTTGCTCCGTGAAGCACAAAAATGTCGGCTCCGACTATATTCATCAGCCTGAAATAGAGCTTGTGATACTCAAGAGCATCATCCATACGCCTCTCATACTCAGAAAAGAACATCAGCTGTTCTAATTCACAGGTGAAAGGGTGGACGGCACAGCAATTGACCTCAAACCTTTTCAGCATATTGGCAAGTCCGTGAGCATATCCTTTTTTCAGCTCAGACTGCGTATTCAGGAATATTTCTATATTTGATACTCCATTGACCGCAAGCTCGTATACGGCTTCTTCAAGCGGCTTAGGGTATAGACAAGCCGTAGAAACTCCGGCACGCAAATGCGGTCACCTCCTGTAAAAAAAGCTACTTTTATTATACCATTTTACAGCAGAATGTCAATAAAGAAATTCTCCGGCGGGTATGAAAGTTTTCTGATATGATAAAAAAACAGTATCATTTTTGTGTATTTCAACAAATTTATCTAAAATATATGAAATGTTCATATTTTTATGTTAAAATGTTATTATAGATTATTTATCTCACAAAATTTATTATCAGTATGAAAGGAAAATGTATTATGGATATCAAAAAAAATCTCAACGGAACAGCTCTTAATGTCGCTATCTACGGAAGAGTAGACACAACTACTGCTCCTGCTTTGGAAAAAGAACTCAAAGAAAGCTTCGACAACTGTGACTCTCTCGTGCTTGACTTCGCAGAAGTTGAGTATATCTCATCAGCAGGTCTTAGAGTACTCCTTTCAGCTCAGAAAGTTATGGGCAAAAAAGGCGGTATGAAGCTTATCAACGTAATTAATGACATCAACGAGATATTTGAAGTCACAGGATTCAGCGATATTCTTGTCATAGAATAAATCTGCTGTTATTTTGCAGTCAGGATTACAGGAGGAAACTTAATGAAAAGCGATGTTATAAAAATCAAAAGCGACCTTGCCGGCAGAGACGAAGCTATGCAAATGGCAGAAGGTGTCGCAAAATATAACGGATTCACAGGTAAGAATGCCATGCATATCCGCCTTCTTACTGAGGAACTTGTAAGTATGGTGCACGGCATTATGGACGACTTCACCGGCGACCTATGGATAGAAACAAAAAATGAAAAGGGCGGTGTACTATGCCGTATCTGCCTCTCTGCAAAGAGAAGAGCTGACCCCACACAGGAAGAGCAGTTTCTTTCTGTTTCTTCAACTGGTGAAAACGAAAATGCAAAGGGTATTCTCGGTAAAATCCGCGAGATTTTCCGTTTAAATGCTCAGTATGGTAATATCTGTTTCAATGCCTACACTTTGTCAAATCCGTGGTACTCAATGGGTGCATCTCCGGTAGACTACGAAATGTCACAGTGCTGGTCACTCACAAATTACCGTAACAACCTCTCTTCCGATAAGTCGTCAAATTCTGAACAGTGGGACGAGCTTGAAAAGTCTATCATAGCTAAACTCTCCGACGATGTCAAGGTTTGGCTCAAATCAGAGGAAACAGAGGTTATCGTCGAAAAGCTGATAAAGTAATACCGGTTTTATCACCTGATAAAAAGCCTGTATCTTTTCATGTAATTGTTTTTGACAGTCTCAACGGTCGGACTTTATAAGTTCGACCGTTTTTATGTCAATGCAAAAATTCAAAGACTGCAAATGCTATGAGAAATGCTCCGCCAAGCCACGAAAAATCGTGCTCAGACGACGATATCTTCTTACCGGTGATACTTCCGAGGACTATAGCAAGTATTCCTGCCGCAAATGTCAGGACTGCCGTCAGTATCGCTGAAACGTCGTTATATCCACAGCTAAGTCCCATTCCTGCACAGTCGAGCGAGCCGGCAAGTGCAAGCGACAGTGCTTCGGCGGCGGAAAGTGTATGCGAATCGTCAGTATCAGCCGCTGTATCGTCGAGATACAGCCTTATAATCAGGTCGCCGCTGTCAGTTTTCAGTGACAGACTGCCTCTCTTAGTCAGTTTCCTGACTGCGTACCTGAAAACGCTCTTGAATACTGTCACAATTCCTATTGCCGAAAGTAATATAAAGCTCATCATATGACATACTTCTACCGATATAAAACGGCTTATTATGTCCGATAATACGAGAAATACCCCGATGATAACTGCTCCCGCTCCGCTTATCAGCATTGCAGACGTTACCGGTATCCTTATGTTTTTATTGCAGTACGCAACTGATATCAGGTAAATATCTATACTTACAAGCAGTGCGAGTATTATTTCATGATACAAAAAATCACCTCCGGATACATAATATGTTTCCTGAGGTGATTTTGTTATATTTCGTATACGAGTATCTCCGGCGGATTGAACGCCCTTAGCTTTCCGAGTCCACCCGATACAAGCAGTTTTTTTCCGCTAAAATCGTAAACTCCCTTTGCATAGTCAGGGAAAAGTTTTCTCTCCGGCGACAGCATTGCTATGCCGAAAAGTCTCACTACACCGCCGTGTACGTGTCCGCTGAATGTGTAGTCAGCGCCCCACTCAGCGTAAACTTTGCCGAAAAAGGGATTGTGCGCGAGAAGAAGAGTTTCGCCCTCCGGACAGTCTCCGACGAGTTCTTTCATGTCGCTGAGAGTAACGATATCAAGGTCTTTGTAGCATTCGTCCTTCTTGTATATCGTGTACTTCGGCTCTATTCCGCAGATATTGAAGCTTCTGCCGTTTATCTCCGCTTTAACAGTTTCATTCCGCAAAAGTATTACTCCGGTATGGTCTATCATATCGGCGAATTTCTTCTGCATCTCCTCTGTTATCAGACTTTGCTCATGGTTGCCGTAGATAAAGTAAACCGGTGCTACACTGCAAAGCTCCTTCAAAAGCCTCTTTGACACGGAAAAATCGTTCTCTTTACGCGAGACAAGGTCGCCGGTAATGAATATCAAATCCGGCTTTTCACGCTTTGCGGCATCTGATATGCGGCAGTTATCCTTTCCGAATCGGCGTCTGTGAATGTCGGATATGTGCATTATCCGCACTCCTTTGCCGAATTTCTTATGTCTCACTGTCATGATGAGGGTATTCTCTATTATCAGATACAAGGTCAGCAGCAGCATTACTGCCGCTGCTGTGAAAATCAAATATTTCATTTAGTTCTGTTCATCTTCGGTATCATCAGGCTCAGCCTCGATAATTACCTCTTTTTTCTCTTCCTCGGCAGCCTCAGCTTCTGCAAGCTTTGCCTGCTCATCTGTGAGCTGCTCTACCTTTTCAGTCTCGGCAGAATCGTCATGCTCGGCACGAGTGAATGCAACTACTGACGCGCCCTCGTTTACCTTCATTACGCGGACTCCCTTTGCGATACGTCCCATAATGCGGACATCGCTCGCAAGTATTCTGATAATGATTCCGTCGCTTGAAACAAGAATGATATCGTCCTCTTCGTCAACTATCTTGATATTGCAGACGTGACCGCGTATCTCGTCAACCTTGTAGTTAGTAAGACCATAGCCGCCTCTGTTCTGTATACGATAGTTTTCAAGGTCAGTACGCTTACCGTAACCGTTTTCGGTAACTGTGAGAAGAGCCGCTCCTTCACGTACTCTCGCCATTCCGACAACATAATCGCCGTCACGGAGTTTTATAGCCTTTACACCGTGTGCAGAACGCGACATTGCACGTATCTTATTCTCTTCAAGTCGGATAGCCATTCCGTTATGGGTTGCGACAAATACCTGTGCATTGCCATCTGTCATGCGGACTCCGGCAATTTCGTCGCCCTCGTCAAGACCGATAGCGATAAGTCCGTTCTTGCGGACGTTCTTATACATCGAGAGGTTTGTACGCTTTATCTTGCCGTTCTTTGTAATCATGACTATATACTTCTCATCACTGAAATCGGTAGTCTTTATCATTGCGGCTATCTTTTCATTTTCAGTGAGAGGAAGCAGATTTATCAGATTGAAGCCGCGTGAAGCCTTTGAGCCGTCCGGTACTTCGTAGCATTTGAGCTTGTACATGATACCCTTATTTGAAATAAACAGGATATTGTCATGAGTTCCGCAGATGAACATCGTATCAACAAAGTCCTCTTCGCGCTGTTTCATTCCGGTTATACCTCTTCCGCCGCGGCGCTGAGTCTTGTACTCTGTAACAGGCATACGCTTGATATAACCGTTATTTGTAAGAGTTACAACACATTCCTCCTTCGGGATAAGGTCTTCGATATCTACCTCACCGGATACAGCTTCGATGTCTGTACGGCGCTCATCGCTGAACTTCTTGCGGATAGTGTTGAGGTCGTCCATGATTATCTGATATACTCTGTTAACGTCAGCGAGAATGTCCTCATAGTCTGAGATTTTGGTGAGAAGTCCGTATAATTCGTCGGTTATCTTCTGACGCTCAAGACCTGTGAGTGCACCGAGACGCATCTGAACTATCGCCTCTGCCTGTTCCTCGGAAAGACCTGTCTGCTGTTCGATGTGCAGACCTGTGAAATCGTACTGTGTACGGTCGAGGAGAGCGGACATATCTACGTCCTTGAAACGCTCTATCATGCGCTCCTTAGCTTCGGGGATATTCTTACTGCTTCTGATTATCTGTATTACCTCGTCGATATAGTCAGCGGCGAGTACAAAACCCTGTAAGATGTGTGCACGCTCAAGAGCCTTGCGGAGGTCGAAACGTGTTCTGCGCTGTATAACGTCAACCTGAAAGTCGAGGTAATTCTGTAACATCTGCTTGAGGGTAAGTATCTTAGGCTCGCCGTTAACGAGTGCAAGCATGATGATACCTACGGTATCCTGAAGCTTTGTCATTGCAAAGAGCTTGTTGAGTACGATATTCGGGATAGCGTCCTTTTTAAGCTCGATAACGATACGCATACCGTCCTTGTCGGACTCATCTCTGAGGTAGTAGATACCGTCGATACGCTTATCCTTGCAGAGCTGATTGATGTTCTTGAGGATAAGAGTCTTGTTGACCATGTATGGTATCTCATCAACGATGATGCAGTTTCTTCCGTTCACTTCCTCGAAGTGAGTGCGGCTGCGGAGGATTATCTTACCGCGTCCGGTACCGTATGCGGCACGTATTCCTGCCTTGCCCATGACGATTCCGCCTGTCGGGAAATCGGGTCCCTGAATATGTTCCATGAGCTGGTCCATTGAGCAGTCGGGGTCGTCGATGAGGAGCTGTAATGCGTCGATAACCTCACCGAGATTGTGGGGAGGTATATTAGTTGCCATTCCGACCGCGATACCTGTTGAACCGTTTACAAGCAGATTCGGGAATCGTGAGGGGAGTACCACAGGCTCTTTGAGACGGTCGTCGTAGTTAGGTGCGAAATCGACGGTATCCTTGTTGATATCAGTGAGCATATCAAGCGTTATCTTCGCCATTTTAGCCTCGGTATAACGGTAAGCGGCGGCTTTATCGCCGTCTATCGAACCGAAGTTTCCGTGACCGTCAACGAGGGGATAGCGCATTGAGAAATTCTGTGCAAGACGAACGAGCGCATCGTATACAGCCGCATCGCCGTGAGGATGATAGCGTCCGAGAACTGCTCCGACTGTATCGGCACACTTACGATATGGCTTTTCCGGAGTAAGTCCGTTCTCATGGAGCGTATAGAGTATACGTCTGTGAACAGGCTTCAAGCCGTCTCTTACGTCCGGAAGTGCTCTCGATACAATTACCGACATCGCATACTGGAGCATGGAATTTTCCATTTCGTTTACAATTTCGGAATGTATTACCTTGGAATTGTCATTGTAAAGCAAAACCTTTACCTCCTGTTTATGTTAGATGAAAAATCACTTTTTGATATTTCTTATAACTTCAAGCTCTTTCTCTTCAAAGTTTTCCTTCGGGATTATGTAGAATACAGCCTTTCCGTAGACAAGCAGGAAGAATTCATCATATTCGAGAATGTTCATCTTCTCATCTGCGGGGATACGTGTAGGCTCGGGGAGTTCGCTGTCCTCGCTGTTTCCGGACTCTTCATCAGTTTCAGAGTCATCGTCGTCAGTTTCGTCCTCTATACCGTCGGGGACTGATACTGTTGCGATATCGACAAAGCCGTCGCCTACGCTGAGTCTGTACACAGGCTCACCGAGTTCTTTTACCGTATCTACGAGATTCCGCCTTATCTTTCGCGGATTATACCATTCCCTGAATGCAAGTGAAAGGCATATCACGATGAGCAGATAGGCAAAATAATTCTTAGGGTCTTTCACTGCCGCGTAGATGAAATCTGCCGCAAGTACTGTGAATATTCCTATGAATATATAGCTTTTCAAATAGATATATTTCTTCTGAAAGGCAAGGTATCCCTCGCGGAATGTATTCGCTGAGATACTGTATTCCTTTTCAAGTTTATAGTTTTCTTTCATTCGTTTTGTTTCTCCGGTCTGCTTATATATCGAGGTTCTGTGCGAATTTAGCGTTTTTCTCTATGAACAGACGTCTCGGCTCGACCTTATCGCCCATGAGGATAGAGAAGGTCTCATCAGCTCTGAGTGCGTCCTCCATTTCAATTTTCACGATAGTACGGTGCTCGGGGTCCATTGTAGTTTCCCAGAGCTGTTCGGGGTCCATCTCACCAAGACCCTTGTAACGCTGAGTTTCAACCTTGTACTTGCCATCCTCGGAAAGCTCAGCGATGAATTTGTCGCGCTCCTCGTCTGAGAATGCGTACTCTACACGCTTGTTGCGCTCTACTCTGTAGAGCGGCGGCTGTGCAATATAGACGTTTCCGTTTGTGATGAGGGGTCTCATGTAGCGGAAGAAGAAGGTCAGGAGAAGTGTTCTGATGTGCATACCGTCAACATCGGCATCTGCCATGATGATTACTTTTCCGTAGCGAAGCTTTTCTATATCGAAATCCTCGCCTATACCTGTTCCAAGAGCCGCAACTACCGGTTCGAGTTTGTCGTTGCCGTAGATTCGGTCTATACGAGCCTTTTCAACGTTGAGCATCTTGCCCCAGAGTGAAAGGATAGCCTGATATTTTCTGTCACGTCCCTGCTTTGCAGAACCGCCCGCAGAGTCTCCCTCGACGATATAAAGCTCGGTGTAGCGGTTATCGCGCTCGGAACAGTCAGCAAGTTTTTCAGGCATTGAAGCATTTCCGAATTCATTTTTCTTGCGCTCGGCTTCGCGTGCACGCTTTGCGGCTTCTCGCGCTCTGTAGGCTGAGAGGCACTTCTCAAAGATTATATTCGCGGTCTCAGGATTCTCTTCAAGGAAGTTCATGAGCTTCTCTGTAACAAGCTTCTCGACAAATGGCTTAACTTCGGGATTTCCGAGACGTCCCTTTGTCTGTCCCTCAAATTCGCACTCGGTCAGCTTTACTGAAACTATCGCTGTAAGACCTTCGAGCACGTCTTCTCTTTTGAGGCTCTCTATCTCTTTTTTCTGGCTTTCCTTGCCCTTTTTGGAGTTTTCCTTCTCCTTGAATTTTCCGAATTTCTTGCCGTATTCGTTTATTACCTTGACAAGCGCATTCTTGAATCCTGTTTCGTGTGAACCGCCGTCTTTGGTGTGGATATTATTTGCAAACGAGAGTATTACCTCGTTGTAGCTGTCGTTGTACTGCATAGCGATTTCCGCAAAGGAGTCGCCCTGCATTCCTGAAACGTAGATTATTTCATTTCCGAGCGACTCGTATCCGCGTGTAGCGTGGATATGTTCAACGAATTCACGGATACCGCCCTCGTAGTGGAGAGTTTCACCCTGAATATTCTCTTCGTCGCGCTTATCTGTGAACACAATCTTGATTCCGGCATTGAGGAATGCCTGTTCACGCAGACGCTTCAGCAGTATCTCGTATTCGTAAGATGTAGTCTCGAATATCTCTCCGTCAGCCTTGAACATTACGGAAGTACCGGTCTCGTTGGTATCACCGATAACTTTGAGCTGTTCGTCATAGTGACCTCTCTCGAAACGCTGGAAGTAAACGTGCTCGCCGTCTTTTACAGTGAGTTCGAGCCACTCCGAAAGTGCGTTTACGACCGACGCACCAACGCCGTGAAGTCCGCCTGATACCTTGTATCCGCCGCCGCCGAACTTACCGCCTGCGTGAAGGATAGTGTATACAACTGTCGCCGCAGAGATGCCTTCCTTCGGGTGGATACCTACAGGAATACCGCGTCCGTTATCGGAAACGCGAATAACATCGCCGGGGAGTATCTCAACATTTATCTCGGTACAGTAGCCTGCGAGTGCCTCGTCGATAGAGTTATCAACTATCTCATAAACAAGGTGATGCAGACCGCTCGGACCTGTCGAACCGATATACATACCCGGACGTTTGCGGACCGCTTCAAGTCCTTCCAGGATTTGTATGTCGTTTTCGTCGTAGTTGTTATTCTGCTGACTCATGATTTACCTCCATGAATTTTTGTTATATGTCAATTCTCTCGTAATATCAGGAAATTCTTTCGTCTATCCAACGCTGTATGTCATATACCCCTCCGATGTCGGCTGGGTGGATGTTTCCATGCTCTCGTTAAATCTGTAGCAGTCTATGATACCTTCGTATTTGCTGCCTTTTCGCTCGAATTTTATGTTACAGATAAGCCGTTCGTCTATCCTGCAATTGTACTCCGCCATACTTCCGTCATCGGATTCGTAGCTGTTTCTCACCGATTTGCCGTGAAAATCCTCCATGAATCTTCTGTAGTCATCAGTTTTAAACGAAAGATGTGAATCGCCGTCCTCAGGAAACATCGAAGGCTCCCAGTAGCGTTCAGGCTTAGCATTATCAAGGCTTATCTTGTATTTGTCCTCAACGAATGCTATACGCTCTGAATTGAAGTGATGCCAGTCAGTCGGAAGTATCAATTTATAGCAGCTATAGCAGCTATAGCATAAAAACACTAATACAGCCGTCAGAATTATAAGCTTTATCTTATGCTTTTTGATGAAGTACAGGAGACCGCTTTCATTGGCCTCCTCCTCGAATTCTATCTCCACTACAGACCGCCTCCTTCCGCAAGCCGCTTTTTCAGCGTGCTTGCTGCAAGCTGCGAAACGTATATGAGCTCTTTGCCTTTTCTGACCGTTATTATATAGGTCTTGGGCAGGTCGTAGGTCGCGTAGAACACCTTTTTTCCCTTTTCAGCACGGTCGAGAAGTTTCTTCGTGATACCTGTTACCGTGGTATTATCCATATCGAATATTCCCACGATATCGCGCACATCTACCGAGTAATTATTCCCTATGTGAAGATATATCGTCTTTTTCATCTATGAGCCTGCCTCCGCTGATTCGCATTATCCTGCCCTTTATCTCGGGGAGAAGTGCTCCCTCGTTCGGAGTTGTCAGAAAAACCTGCATTCCCTTTATCATATCGAATATGAATCTCTGCCTGCGTTCGTCGAGTTCACCCATAACGTCGTCAAGGAAAATTACGGGTGCTTCTTTCGAGCGCTTCATGAAAATTTCAGCCTGCGCGAGCTTCATTACGAGTGCGGCACTTTTTATCTGTCCCTGCGAGCCGTAATCACGCGCACTTACACCGTTTATCTTCACAAGTATCTCATCGCGGTTTACTCCCGCATGGGTCGAGCCTGTACGGATATCGTAGTCCTCGGTATCGCGGAGTTTTCGGTAATACTGTTCTACAGCTTCCTCTCCGCACGGACGTTCAAAGTCCTCACCGCGGTAGACATTTGACTTGTATTCGAGTTCGAGGAGTTCCTCTCCGCCGGATATAGTCTTATAGAGTTTTCCGCAGATATCGTTTATCTTTCCGACATATTCATTCCGCATATAGGAAATCAAAGCGCCTTCGCGGGCAGCCTGTTTGTCCCATATATCGAGGATATCAGCCTTTGTACCGCCCTGCATTATACCTTTGAGCAATGCATTTCGCTGATTCATTACAGCATTATGCTTATTGATGTGAAGCACGAATGCCGGATTCAGCTGCGAGGCTGCCATATCAATGAAGCTTCGTCTTTTTTCGGGTGAACCCTTAATGATATCGACGTCGTCAGGTATAAAGGCAATGCATTTGAAAACGTCAAACAGTGCGCGAGTACCTTTCTGCTTCACACCGTTGAGGTGTATCTGCTTCGGATTATTCTGACTGCGGAACATCTCAAATTCTATTTTCTGCTCTCTTACGCTGTCCTGAATCTTTATCTTTGCCGACATTCTGTTTCCGCCGAGGCAGATATAGTCTTTTTCTTTCGAGCCGCGAAAACTCTTGCAGCCTGAAAGTATCCACATTGCTTCGAGCAGATTTGTTTTTCCCTGAGCGTTCGGACCTACGATGATATTATACTCGGGGTCAGGCTCGAATGAGATGCCGGAAAGGTTCTTGAAGCCGTCTATATCGGCATATGTGATGGTCAAATTACCTCAACCTCTCCGCCGCCGCTGACAGAAACTCTGTCGCCGGGACGAATTTTCTTGCCGCGCATAGTGCAGACCTCGCCGTTAACGAGCACCTGACCGTCCTGTATGAGCATTTTTGCCTCTCCGCCCGAACCGACGAGAGATGCAAATTTCAGCAGAGCATCAAGCTTGATGAACTCTGTAGTTATCTTTATCTGTTCTGCCATAGCGAACCTCCTTATGAAGTTCAGTTTTTGAGCTGAATCGGCATGATGAGGTAAATATAGCTCTCGCCCTCAAGCGGAAGTATCTCTATTACCTTCATTGCGCCGTTGAAGCGAACTCTTACCTTGTCGCCCTCAGCGGCACGGAGTGCCTCAAGAACGAGCTTGTTATTGAATCCTATAGTCACTGTATCGCCCGAAATATCGGCAGATATAGCGTCATTAACCCTGCCTATGCCGGTCTTGCAGCTGATTTTGATAACGCCGTTTCCGACTTCACAGCGGATAGGCGACTTGTTTTTATCGTCGATAATGAGTGAGCATCTCTCAAGGCTGTTGATAAAGTCTTTCTTTGTAATGATGACTTCAGTCTTGAAGCCGGAAGGAATGCTGAGCTTGTAATTGTGGAAAGCTCCCTCAAGAAGTCTTGAGATAACGAAAACGTTGTTTATCTCGAAAATGATGTGACGTTCATTGATGCATATAACGCAGTTTTTGTCCTCGTCGTCCTTTATAAGGGTCGAAACTTCCTGAAGTGCCTTTTTAGGTACAACGAAATGGAATTTTTCACTGCTTTCTGTAAGTTCACCTCTTATAGCAAGGCGGAAGCCGTCGATAGCAACGAGGTTGAATTTACCATCTTCAATGTCGAAAAGTTCGCCGGTGAGAACCGGTTTGCTTTCGTTGAGTGAAGCGGCATAGCTTGTCATATTTATCATAGACCTGAGTGTTGTCTGCTTTACAGAGAAGCTTCTCTGAGAGTCAACTACCGGAAGGTCGGGGTATTCTTCTGCTGACATTGCTACGAACGAACATTCTGTAGCTACGCTTGAAAGCTGTACCATATTGTTATCGTCTACATCAATGGTTACCTCATCACCGGACATCTTTCTTACAAATTCGCTGAAAAGTCTTGCACTTACTACGAATTCACCGCTGTCCTGAGTATTGGCAGTAATGGTAGTTCTGATACCCATTTCAAGGTTAAAGCCTGTAAGTTCTACCTCATTAGGTGAAACTCTGACCTTTATTCCTTCAAGAGCCTGTATTGTAGATTTCTGTGGAACTGCTCGTGATACGTTTCCGATAGCATCAGCGAGTTCAAATTTGTTGCAGATGAAATTCATTTATATATTACCTCCAGAGTAACGGTAATGTCATAGAGAAGATGTTCTCGCTGTGTAAGATAAGTTTTTAACATAGATAAGATAAGATGCAGATAAGCAGGAGAACAAGTTCTGACAGACTTTATCAAAGTCTGCATGATATAACAAAGATAAGATAAGAATAATTTTATAGTAGTAATAGTAGGGGCTGTGGAAAAGTCAGGACAGGCAGTTCACGGCTATATCAAGCCAAAAGCTTGTCCACACTGCGGTGTTGTGAGATTTGTGTGAAATGTTGAGGATGTCCGCAGGGGGTGTTTTTGCTGTGGAATAAGTTTAAGCCTGTGGAGTTGAAGTTGAGAAAAAGTTGAGGATTTTGTTGAACCGACATTTTTCATTTTCCACGTCTGTTTTCATGGTTGAAGTTGAATACTGTCGATGGTTGAAAACTGTTAAGAGAAAATTTCCATGGGAATTATTTCCTGTGAAATAGCATATTTGAGTATTCCACCAAGTTTTCAACACTATGTTTAAAACTCGGTGGAAAAAAGTTTATTCAACATTTTCACCGTTCAGTTTTCTCATCGTTTTAACATCAGGATTTGCTCTTGTCGCGGATGTTTTTTATTATATCGTTAACAAGGTTGCTGAGGTTAGCGTCTTTCTGGATAGCGTCAGTAACACTGTTCACGGAATAAACGATAGTTGAGTGGTCGCGTCCGCCGAATTCTGTACCTATTGAAGCAAGCGGCATCTGTGTTATTTCTCTTACAACGTAGATAGCAACTTTACGCGCGATAGATATCTGCTGTGAGCGCTTATTTGAGCGGAGGTCTTCCGGTGATACGCCGTAAACTGTAGATACTTCTGAAATTATCTTCTCTACGGTTATCGGAATCGGCTGTTCATCAGTAAGAACATCGCGGATAACGCTCTGAGCCATTGATATTGTTATCGGACTTCCTGCGAAGTGGTTGAGTGCTTTAAGGCGTATGACAGCTCCTTCAAGCTGACGGATATTGGATTTAAGGCGGTTTGCCATAAATTCTGATACCTCGGCAGGCATTTTGAGGTCGAGAAGTTCGCTCTTGCGGTTTATGATAGCAAGACGTGTTTCGTAGTCAGGAGCCGAAATATCGGCAATAAGTCCGCCCTCAAAACGTGTTCTGAGACGTGATTCGAGGGTTATGAGTTCCTTTGGCGGCTTATCAGATGTGATAACTATCTGTTTGCCTTCCTGATGGAGTTTATAGAAGGTATGGAAGAATTCTTCCTGCATACGTTCTTTTCCTGCAAAAAACTGGATATCGTCGATGAGGAGGATATCAGCATTGCGGTATTTCTCCTGAAAATCGGAGATGAGATTTGTCTTGATAGCGGCGATAAGGTCATTTCCGAAGGTTTCGCTGGTAACGTAGACAATATTGAAATCGGGGTGATTTTTTCTGACTTCGTTTGCGATAGCTGTGATAAGGTGGGTTTTTCCCATTCCGGACGGACCGTATATAAACAGCGGATTATAGCCTGAAACTTCGCGTTCTCCGCAGTTTTTTGCAACGGATTTACTGCAGGCAAGCGCAAAGCTGTTAGAGGGACCCTCAATGAAGGTATCGAAGGTATAGTCATAATTTGCAAATTTATATGACTTTTCAAGCTCGGCATTTTTCTTGTCGAGTTCTGCATCTGTAGGTATCTGTCCGCTTACAGGTTCATCAGATTCAACATTGATGATGATGTTGACATTGAGTCCGAGTACATTGAGAAATGCTTCACTTAAAATTGAAGCATATGTAGTCATTACGATATTTTTCTGGAAATCAGTTCCGACACTGAATACGGCATTTTCACCGTTGAAATCAACAGGAGTAAGGGGATCTATCCAGGTTTTTACACCGATAGCGGGTATCTTATTGTTTTCAAGGCAGTATTTCTTTACGTTCTCGAAAACTTCCTCAAATGAGTTCATATGTAACCTCCGTATGAATTAAGATTATGAGAGTTTAAACATAGGGGAAAATAAAAATAACGATACTCTCCTATATTAATATACATTATATTATATCATACCGCTGATCAAATTGCAAGCGCTTTTATATATACAAGGTTTAGAAAATGGACAATAAATCAACACCTAAATTGACATATTGTTGAAAACTGTGTTGAATCAACGGTGCTGTGTAGAAAATGTGTTTGTTTCAGCGTGTCAAAAGGGATAGAAAGCTGTTGAAAAATGAGTTTTAGCCACAGAACGAACAGGTTTTCCACATAGTTTTTCAACTTTTCAACAGAAATGGCACGTCGAAAAGATGTGAAAAACAGCTTGGATATATGATTTTAAACAGCTGAGTATTGTCTGCGGAAATACACAAATCTGCTGTAAAAAAATGCCGTATCATGCCGCTTTCATTGTTGAAAATCATCAAAAATATTTTTTTCAGAAAAAAATTTCTCAAACCGCTTGACATATTATAATTTTTGAAGTATAATCTTATAGTGTAATGCGTACAGATGTATGCTTATATTTGTGATCCGGAGTCGGTTTACCGGCTCTTGTATAACATTAGCGAGAGAGGAGGACACTGAATTATGAAAAGAACATATCAGCCTAAGAAGCTCCACAGAAAGAAGGAGCACGGCTTCATGAAGAGAATGTCTACTAAGAACGGCAGAAAGGTTTTAGCTCGTAGAAGATCTAAGGGCAGAGCAAGATTAACTCACTGACGACGCTGACCACAAAAATACGTTTTTGTGGTCTTTTTTTGTTAATTATCTTATTTTTGTTACTGCTTTTATATCAAAAACTACTGGATTAGCCGGCATTGTGCCGGATCGGAATGTTATGCTTTATACTGAAACTCTTAAAGATAATAAGGATTTCCTTAACCTTTACAAAAGAGGACGCTATATCCCCTCAAAATATTCAGTTATTTACGTTAAGCCGAATGGCAGACCCTATAACCGCCTCGGTATCACCGCAGGCAAAAAAATAGGCAACGCCGTTCACAGGAACAGGGCAAAAAGAATCATCCGGCTTGCCTACCGTGAATCTGAGGTCGCTCTGCCTGTTGGCATAGATATCGTTATAGTCGCAAGATCGCCTATCTGCGAGATAAAGTCAGATGTGTTCCGCGATTATATGAAAAAGTACGGCGTTAAGGAAATAGAGAAGATCGTCAGAAAGACGCAGAAATAAAAATATGAAATATATCGTGCTTTCATTGATAAAGTTCTATAGAAAGTTTATTTCTCCGCTCAGTGCCCCGAAATGCAAGTATTACCCTACGTGCAGCTGCTATGCGCTTACTGCCGTTGAAAGATTTGGTGCGGTAAGGGGTTCGGCTCTTGCAGTATGGAGGATACTCCGCTGCAATCCGTGGTCGATGGGCGGTATTGACTTTGTACCTGAAAAGTTTACCTTTAAGGTTAAAAAGTACGACTACCTGAACGATTTTCCTCTCGATGAGCATGACTTCTCTGATGACCCGAACAACTGAGAGGTATTTGAAAAGTGAATTTTTTGTATGATGTGATCGGCGTACCCTTCGGATATCTTATGTCTTTTATATATGACATTGTGCCGAATTACGCCATAGCTATAATTATCTTTACACTCGTTACCAAGCTGCTGCTGTTCCCTGTTAACTACAAAACTCAGAAAAATGCAGCAAGAATGCAGCTGCTTGCACCCAAACTTGAAAAATTAAGAAAAAGCTACGAAAGCAATCCTCAGAGACTTCAGGAGGAACAGCAGAAACTCTATCAGCAGGAGGGTATCAACCCTATGGGTTCCTGCCTGCCGATGTTTGTACAGATGTTCCTGCTCTTCGGCGTTATCGACGTTGTATATAAGCCGATAACTCATATCCTGCACATCTCAAAGCCTGTAAGAACTGCTGCTATCGAAAAAGCTTCCGAACTTGCTGTTAAATTCGGCGACGTTAACGGAGGTAAGGAGATAAGCGTCAAGAACCTCAGAGCTGAGCTTCTTACTGCTGAGGTGCTCGATAAGCACCCCGCTGAGTTCAATATTTTCACCGAAGGCTTCCACGATAAGGTTTCAAAATTCTCTGAGACCTTTAACGTTTTAGGTGCTAACCTCGGTAAAACTCCTCAGCTTCACCCTGATTCATGGAACAGGGAATCCCTGATACTCTTCTGTATCCCTTTCCTTGCAGGTCTTGCACAGCTTTTATTTTCAGTCTATTCCCAGATTCATCAGAAAAAAACTAACCCCAACGCAAATGTCGCAGGCGGCGGATGCATGATGGCTACGACCCTTCTTATGCCGCTGATGTCTGTATGGTTCGCATTCGGACTTCCGGCAGGTATCGGTTTCTACTGGATATTCTCGTCTCTTTTCTCTTTCATTATAACATTCGCTCTGAATACCTATTTCAGCAAGGAGCGTATTGAGGCTATCAATGAGAAGGAAAAGGAAAAGGCACGTATCTACGCTGAAAAACACCCCGGTAAGAAGACTTTCATGCAGAGAATGATGGAATCGCAGGCTGCTATGGAACAGCAGCAGGGCGCTTCAAGAGTCAATGAGAACGGCGAGAAAATATCACGTTCCGAGCAGAATAAGCAGAACCGTGATAAGCTTAATGAAGCACGCAGGCGCATGGCTGAAAAGTATGGCGATTCTTATGATGATAATGAGGAATGATAGGAGGTCACGAAAATGACAGAAGTATTTACAGCTAAGTCTGTTGAAGAAGCCAAGGAAATGGCTGCTAAAAAATTCGGAAAAAATATAAATGAAATAAGATTTGAAATAATTGAAGAAGGAAAAAGCGGATTCTTCGGAATAGGCGCTAAAGAGGCTAAGGTAAAGGCTACTTATATTGCTCCCGCTCCCAAGCCTGCTGCTACAGCTCCTAAGGCTGCTGCTCCTGTTACCGCTGCTGAAGAAAAGAAGGAGGAAGCCGCTCCCGCTGCCGAGCCTGTAAAGGAAGAGGTAAAGGCTGCTCCCGCTCCTGCAGAAGAAACTCCTGCACCGGTTGAGACTCCTGCCGCAGAAACTGCTGTTCCCGAAGAAGAGGAAGAGGATTTCTCACTCGATAACTTCACTGTTATCGAGGACGAGGCTCTGCTCGACCCCAAGGTAAAAATCGCCAAGGACTATATCACAAGCATTCTTCGTGCTATGGACGTTGAGGCTGAATTTACCGTTTATCAGAACGAAAAAGGTGCTGTTATCAATATCGAAAGCGATAACAACGGTACTATTATCGGCAGAAGAGGCGAAACCCTCGACTCTCTCCAGTACCTCTGCTCGATCATTGCCAACAAGGGCGATAAGGATTATTTCCGCATCACTATTGACTGTCTCGGCTACAGAGCAAAGAGAAAGGAAACCCTTGAACAGCTTGCTGCTAAGGTTGCAAAGTCTGTTCTCAGAACAGGCAGAAGTCAGCCTCTTGAGCCTATGAATCCCTATGAGAGAAGAGTTATTCACTCTGCTATCTCAAAAATTGAAGGTGTTTCTTCACGCTCAGTCGGAGAAGAACCCTACAGAAAAATCATTATTTCTTCAAATAATCCGAGAAAGGATAACCGCCGCAGAAATAATAACCGCGATGACAGACGCGGCGGCGGCAGAAATAACAATAGACGCAGAGGTAACCGTGAACCATTTGAGCCAAAAGCTATCGACCTTTCTACTTCTTTCGAGAAGGACTACAAAAAGCCGAAGCCGGAGGATTCAATGGAAGGCGGTCTCTACGGTAAGATTGAACTTTAATACATCAAACAACGGCTTTATGCCGTTGTTTTTTTAGGAAGTGATAATATGTCAACTATTGCGGCGGTTTCAACTCCGAATGCTGTAGGCGGTATTGCCGTAATACGTATTTCCGGTGACGATGCTATAGGTGTCGCAGAGAGGATATTCCGTCCTTTCGGCGGTAAAAAAGTAGCTGATATGAACGGCTATACGTGTGCTTATGGTATTGCTTACGACGGAGATGAACGTATCGACGACTGTATACTGACCGTTTTTCGTGCCCCTCACAGCTACACAGGCGAGGACGTTTGCGAGCTTTCATGTCATGGAGGACTATATGTCTCAAAGCGTGTATTGCGTGCTGCACTCAAATACGGAGCTGTCAGCGCAGAAGCAGGAGAGTTCACTAAGCGTGCATTTTTAAACGGTAAAATCGACCTCACTCAGGCTGAATCAGTCATGGATATTATCTCTGCGCGGAGTGAGCTTGAGCTTAAAATGGCTGAGCAGCTTCGTGAGGGAGCGGCTTTCAAAAAGGCTAAGAAGTGCTCTGATAGATTGCTTGCACTGCTCAGTGGTCTTGCTGCGTGGACTGATTATCCTGACGAGGATATACCCGAGGTCGAGCCTGATAATATCCGCAGCGAGCTTGCAATTGTTAAGGCTGAGCTGGAGTCGCTTATTCGCAATTATGACAGCGGAAGAATCGTCCGTGATGGTGTGTCGACTGCTATTGTAGGTCGTCCTAACGTTGGCAAATCTACTTTATTTAACGCACTCAGCGGCTGCGAGAGGAGTATAGTGACCGATATTGCCGGTACTACACGCGACGTTGTAGAAGAGTCTGTGCGGCTTGGAGACATCGTGCTGCGCCTTGCGGATACTGCCGGAATCCATGATACTGATGATGTTATAGAAGGAATAGGCATTGATATTGCAGAAAAAACTGCAGATTCTGCTGAGTTGATTATTGCTGTTTTTGATGGGAACTGTCCTCTTACGGCGGACGATTTTTATTTAATTAATAAAATTAAAAATAAAAAATGTGTAGCCGTTATCAATAAATCTGATAAGCCTCAGCTTATTAATGTAAATAAAATAACTAAAAATAATATACATATTGTATATATTTCTGCCAAAGAAAATACAGGTTTGAGTGACCTTGAAAATGCCATTGAGGAACTTTTTGAGATAAATTCTGACAGCTTTTCAGTTGCTCCGGCAGCTAATGAGCGTCAGAAACAGTGTATCGACAATGCATTGAGGTGTATCAGTGAGGCACTCGATATTGTTGGAAATGGTGAAATGCTCGACGCACTCAATGTTGTTATTGATGAGGCTGAGCAGCATTTGCTTGAACTTACCGGTGAGAGAATTACTGAGGCGGTTGTCAATGAAGTATTCTCACGCTTTTGTGTTGGAAAATAATGTTCCACGTGGAACAATGAATGAGGAATTGTTATGTCTTATATAATGGGTGAATTCGACGTCGCAGTCGTTGGTGCCGGTCATGCCGGAGTAGAGGCTGCACTCGCAGCCGCACGAATCGGCTGCAAGACGGTCATGTTTACTATATCGCTTGACCAAATCGCAAATATGCCCTGTAATCCGTCGATTGGCGGTACTGCAAAGGGTCATCTTGTTCGTGAAATCGACGCTTTGGGCGGTGAAATGGGGAAGGCTGCGGATAAATGTTTCATTCAAAGCCGTATGCTGAACCGCGGAAAAGGTCCGGCTGTTCATAGTCTGAGAGTTCAGGCAGACCGTGTAATGTATCATAATTACATGAAAAGTGTATGCGAAAAACAAGAAAATCTTTTTGTGAAACAGGGTGAGGTTGCTGAAATCCTGACTGAAAACGGCAAAATTACTGGTATCAGGACCACCCTCGGCGCTGAATATTTAGTTAAGGCTGTCGTTATTGCTACAGGTACTTATCTCAAAGGAAAGATTCACATTGGCGAATCGTCTTACGAAAGTGGTCCCGATGCGGCACTTCCAAGTAGGAGTTTGTCACAAAGTCTTATTGAAAATGGTGTTGAAATCAGACGTTTTAAGACAGGAACACCGTGCCGTGTCCACAAGCGAAGTATTGATTTTGAAGCAATGGAACGTCAGGACGGTGACGATGAAATTGTTCCGTTCTCATTTGAAACATCTCCTGCTGGACTTGAGAACCAAGTTAGCTGTTACATTACTTATACAAATAGTAATACACATAAATTGATACTGTCGAACCTCGACAGGTCCCCGTTATACAGCGGTAGAATAGAAGGTGTCGGACCAAGATACTGTCCGTCAATCGAGGACAAAATTGTAAGATTTTCAGATAAGCCACGTCATCAGTTATTCGTAGAACCAATGGGGTTATCAACAGATGAGTATTATTTGCAGGGAATGTCATCATCACTTCCGGAAGATGTACAGCTTGCATTTCTGAGAACAATAAAAGGACTTGAAAATGTAGAGATAATGAGACCGGCTTATGCAATAGAATACGACTGCTGTGATCCTATTCAACTTTCGCCGACCCTTGAATTTAAGAAAATCAGCGGACTATATGGCGCAGGTCAGTTTAATGGAAGCTCAGGCTACGAGGAAGCAGCTGCACAGGGACTTGTAGCTGGTGTAAATGCAGCGCTAAAGATAAAAGGTAAAGAGCCGTTGATTCTCAGCCGATCAAGCTCATACATAGGAACACTCGTTGATGACCTTGTTACTAAGGGTTGTTCTGACCCTTATCGTATGATGACGTCGCGCAGTGAATATCGTCTGATTTTGCGTCAGGACAACGCTGATCAGCGCCTTATGCCGATTGGTTTTCGTATCGGACTTGTTTCACAAGAGAGAATTGATTCACTTCATAAAAAAATCGAGTTGACAGACGCTGAAATCAAACGTGTTTCACGTGAAACCGTCTCGCCAACTTCAGAAATCAATGCTTTTCTTGAAAGTAAAGGTACGGCAGCATTGAAAAGTGGTTGTAAAATTGCTGATCTTATACGTCGTCCACAGCTGAATTATAACGATATTGCTCCATTTGATATTAATCGACCAGACCTTCCTGCTGACGTTTGTGAACAGGTCGAGCTGCAAATTAAGTACAAGGGTTATATAGAGAAACAGCTTGCTCAGATTGAACAAATGCAAAAGCTTGAAGAAAAGAAATTGCCACAGAATACGGATTATAGCCAAGTTTATGGTTTAAGACTTGAAGCTGCCGAGAAGCTAAACAAAGTTCAGCCACTTTCAATTGGTCAGGCTTCACGTATATCAGGTGTATCACCAGCTGATATTTCTATGCTTGTTGTATGGCTGCAAAAGGAGAAGAGGTGAATGTATGCTGCCCAATTTTGAACTATGTTGCTCTGAATTTGAAAAGTATGGTATTGAACTTGATGAGGTGAGATATTCTAAACTTGACAAGTACGCGGAGTTTCTTGTTGAGTATAATAATAATGTAAATCTGACGGCACTTACAGAACCTGATGATATCCTTTTCAAGCACTTCATAGACAGTGTAATGATGCTTAAATATGTCGATATACCGCCAAATTCAACTCTAATCGACGTCGGAACAGGTGCGGGATTTCCATCTGTACCAATCAAAATTTTTCGTGATGACATTAAGCTTACACTTCTTGACAGCCTTGCTAAACGTGTTACATTTCTCGAAAAGCTTTGTGACTTGGTAGAAGTCGATGCTAATACTATTCACGGAAGAGCTGAGGATATCGCAAAAATGCCGGAATATCGCGAAAAATTCGACTTTTCGTGTGCACGTGCAGTTGCTGAATTGTCTGTTTTGTCTGAGTATTGCATACCATTTTTAAAGGAAGGTGGCTATTTTATTTCAATGAAAGGCCCTAACGAGGACCTTTCTATTGCTGAAAATGCTGTTCAGATTCTAGGCGGAAGCATAGTTTCGGACGTTGATTATTCCATTAATTCTGACAAGAGACGTATTGTTACTATTAAAAAAATATCGCAGACTCCGACAAAATATCCTCGCAATAGCGCTCAGATAAAGAAAAAACACCTTTAATTATGTCGAAAATTTACAGAAAATCCGTTAAATCTTCGTGTTTTGACGGATTTTTTTTATAGAATTTATTTCCCGATAATGATATTATTTTCTTACAGGGCATTGCCTGAGTACGAATGTGAGGAAAAAAATATGTCTGGATTTTTAAATTTTACTCGTGAAAAGCAAATTAAAAAGGTTTACGAGATAGATGTTGAACTGATTTCTCCGAATCCTAATCAGCCTCGAACTGATTTTTCTGATGATGATATATCGTCTCTGTCCGAATCAATAATGCAAAATGGTATTTTACAGCCACTTTCCGTCCGTCGAAATAGTGACGGATACGAACTTATAGCAGGGGAGAGACGTCTTAGAGCGGCTATTCAGTGCGGAATGAAGAGTGTGCCGTGTATAATTCATGATATGTCTGAGCGTGAATCTGCTATACTTGCCCTTGTTGAGAATATTCAACGGCAGGACCTTTCATTTTTCGATGAGGCTGCTGCAATCGAAAAACTGATAAGTTATTACGGCATGACACAGGAAGAAGCCGCTGAAAAGCTTGGAAAAGCACAGAGTACCATTGCTAATAAGCTCAGACTGCTACGTCTTACACCTGATGAACGCATGCTTATTACCAAATTCGAGCTTACTGAGCGGCATTCGCGGGCACTTCTTAAACTTGCAAGTCCTGAGGACCGTATAATAATACTTGAAAAGGTGATTAATAATAAGCTGAATGTTGACAAAACTGAAAAGCTTGTTGATGACTACATCGGCTCAACTCGTGAAAAGCACAGTTACAAGAAGCGTTCAAAGGTATTTCAAAATGTGAAAATATTTATAAATACTATCAATCGTGCTGTTGAGACTATGCAGGCAGCCGGAATACCGGCTGATTCCCGAAAAATACAAGGCGACGACTATGTTGAGTACCGTGTAAGAATTCCAATTCAGAAGCGTTAAATTGTTCCACATGGAACAATTTTTATGAATGTTCCACGTGAAACACCTGAAAAATGTTCCATGTGGAACATTTTTGCTTTGAAATTGGTCTAAAATCGTCATATTATGTATTTACAAAGGCAGCCAAAAGTGATATAATATATGTATGTTGTTACGAAAGGACGGATCCTATGGGTAAAATAATCGCAGTTGCCAATCAAAAGGGCGGCGTCGGAAAGTCAACTACTGTTGTAAACCTCGCTGCTTACCTTGGAATGAGAGATAAAAAAGTGCTCTGCGTAGACTCCGACCCTCAGGGTAATGCAACTACAGGTTTCGGAATAAAGAAAAAAAGCGTTTCTGTCTCAACTTATGATGTTCTTATCGGTAAGGCGAGAGTTCAGGACGCTATTATTGAGACTGAATTCAAGAACCTGAGCGTTATTCCTGCTACTGAAAACCTCGCAGGTGCCGAAATTGAGCTCCTCGATATTGAGAACAGGGTCAATAGACTTAAAATGCAGCTTCTTCCAATCAAAGACAGCTATGATTACATATTTATCGACTGTCCGCCTGCACTTGGCTCGCTTACTATCAATGCTCTTGTTGCAAGTGACAGCATAATTGTGCCCATGCTTGCGGAGTTCTTCGCACTTGAGGGACTTTCACAGCTCGTGAATACTATAAAAATAGTTAAAACGAATTACAATCCCTCGCTCGAAATCGAGGGTATACTCTTTACAATGTTCGACGGCAGACTTAATGTCGCAAATGACGTTGTAAGTGAAGTCGAGAAATACTTCCCTGAGAAGGTGTTCGAGACAAAGATACCGCGAAATGTCCGTATTTCCGAGGCTCCAAGCCACGGCAAACCTATAATGTACTATGATAAAGCGTCGAAGGGTGCAGAATCGTATACACTCCTCGGACTTGAACTTCTCGGTGAACCACTCGTTCTTCCGCAGAAGAAAAGACGCGGCATTTTTAATTTTAAAAAATAAGTCTGAAAGGTAGATAGAATATGGCAAAAAGAGGCTTAGGCTCGGGTTTTGACTCGCTTTTTAATGATAATTCAAGCGATGTTCAGATAAAAAAGACCCTGCGTATCGCTGAGATTGAACCTAACCGCGACCAGCCTAGAAAGACGTTCAGCGACGAAGCAATAACTGCTCTTGCAGAGTCAATTCGTGAGCACGGTATGCTACAGCCTATACTTGTTCGTCCGCTTGATACAGGCGGTTATCAGATAGTTGCCGGTGAAAGACGCTGGCGTGCGGCTCGTATGCTCGGACTAGACGAGGTCCCCGTAAATATAAGGGAACTCTCCGATACTGAGACCATGCAGATCGCGATTATTGAGAACCTCCAGCGTGAGAACCTCAATCCTGTCGAAGAGGCAAGTGGTTATAATGAGCTTATCGAGAAGTACGGTATGACTCAGGAACAGGTCGCAAAAATGGTAGGTAAATCGCGTTCAGCGGTTGCAAACGCTGTGAGACTCCTTACACTTCCGCCGCGAGTACTTAAAATGCTTGAAAACGGCGATATATCAGCGGGTCATGCTAAGGCACTGCTTGGTTTTGAAGATGAGGAAATGCTCATTGCTATAGCAAATCGCGCTGTTGACGGCGGTATGACGGTTCGTCAGGTCGAGCGTCTCGCTCAGAAGTCGGCTGAACCTGATGAAGCTGTTCAGAAGTCAGACAAGCGCATAGACAATTACTTTGTTGAGATGGAGATTTCACTGAAAGAACGTCTCGGACGCAAGGTAAAGGTTGATTACGGAAAGAACAAGGGTGCACTCATCCTTGAATTTTATGATAAAGAAGACCTCGCTGCACTGGCTGAAAAGCTCACAGTTGAGGAATAAAGGAGTATAATTAAAATGATTGACATTAAACTTATCAGAACTAACCCAGAACTTGTTAAAGAAAATATCAAAAAGAAGTTTCAGGATTCTAAGCTTGAACTCGTTGACAAGGTTATCGAGCTCGATAAGCAGTTCCGTGAAACTAAGGTAGAGTGCGACAGCCTCCGCAATCAGCGTAAGGTAAAGAGTAAGGAAATCGGCGGACTTATGGCTAAGGGTCAGAAGGACGAGGCTGAAAAGGTAAAGGCTGAGGTTTCTGAGCTTGGAAAGAAGCTTGAGGAAATGGAAGCTCTTGAGGTTAAGCTTGAGGGCGATATCCGCGAAATTATGCTTGTTATCCCGAACATAATCGACGAGTCTGTACCGATTGGTAAGGACGACAGCGAAAATGTTGAGGTTGAGAAGTTTGGTGAGCCTGCTGTACCTGATTTTGAGGTTCCATACCACGTTGACATCATGGAAAATTTAAACGGTATTGACCTCGACAGTGCCCGTAAGACAAGCGGTAACGGTTTCTACTACCTCTGCGGCGATATTGCACAGCTTCAGTCATGTATCCTCTCTTACGCAAGAGACTTCATGATAGACAAGGGTTTCACTTACTACATTCCTCCTTTCATGATTCGCAGTGACGTTGTTACTGGTGTTATGAGCTTTGCTGAAATGGAAGGTATGATGTACAAGATTGAAGGTGAAGACCTCTACCTCATCGGTACAAGTGAGCACTCTATGATAGGTAAGTTCATTGATACTATCATTCCCGAGGGCGAGCTTCCTAAGACTCTCACAAGCTATTCTCCTTGCTTCCGTAAGGAGGTAGGCGCTCACGGTATAGAGGAGCGCGGTGTATACCGTATCCACCAGTTTGAAAAGCAGGAAATGATAGTTGTCTGCAAGCCTGAGGAAAGCATGGACTGGTTCCACAAGCTCTACAGCTACACTGTTGAATTCTTCCGTACACTCGATATTCCTGTTCGTACACTTGAGTGCTGCTCAGGCGACCTCGCTGACCTCAAGGTAAAGTCTATCGACGTTGAAGCATGGTCACCGAGACAGAAGAAGTACTTCGAGGTAGGAAGCTGTTCAAATCTTGGTGATGCTCAGGCACGTCGTCTTGGTATCAGAGTAAAGGCTGACGACGGCAGCAAGTATTTTGCACATACTCTCAACAATACAGTTGTTGCACCTCCGAGAATGCTCATTGCATTCCTTGAAAACAACCTCAACGAGGACGGCAGTATTCGTATTCCTAAGGCACTTCAGCCTTATATGCGTAAGGATATTATAAAGGTTCCCGAGAAGAAGTAAGATAAAAATAAGCGGCTGCAAAATCAATTGCAGCCGCTTATTTAGTTAGGAGAGGTATAGGCTAAGACTATTTACGGAGCATTTCACTGTCTGCCTGTTTTGCAGTAGTGCAAAGGCAAAGCGAGAATAACGAGATAACTCCGCCGATGATAGCTCCTATTACTAATTGAAGCATTGTGTTCACCTCGTCTTTCATCTGGAATTTTTTCACGTTTTATCTTTTTTCTTAATTATGGAGCACAATACTTAAAATAGTCTTAAAAAGTCTACGAATAATATAATTACTGCTATATATTACTGAATGTTGTGGAATATATATAATATATGGAGCTACCGCTTTGTGAACTCGTCTCCCCACTTTGCCGCAGTGCAAAGACACATCGTAAATACACCGATGCTACCGCCGAAGAGGGTACCTAAAATGAAACCGAGCATAACATCACCTCGAAGATATAATGCCCTGAAAAATCAGTTTTAATCACTGACAAAACGAAAGGAGAGGTGATGTTATCTACCGTATGAAAAAGCCAATAAAGCAAACAGTGTTGCACAATTGTGCAACACTGAAATTTTACATTTGATGTGTGGGGACGAAGAGTGTTCGTCCGAAAAATTTTACTTCATAAGCTCGTCAGCCATAGCGTTTATCTGTTCGATATTGTCAGCGCTGACTGATGACTTTATTGATACTGTAGTATCAAGCCATGTGATGTTCTTGGACTTTTCAAACTTTGCCTTGATACACTTTGCAGCTGTTGCTGCCCATGTACCGTTCTCGATGATACCAATTGTACGGTTCTGGTAATTTCTTTCGATGAGCCAGTCGATATACTGGTTCATGAAGGGGAAAATCTCGCCGTTGTAGGTAGTAGTAGCGAGTACAAGCTTTCCGTAGCGGAAACCGTCCTCGACTGATTCTGCCATATCCTCACGAGCGAGGTCTGCGATAGCAACCTTCGGGCAGCCTTTTTCAAGAAGCTTTTCTTTAAGAAGTTCAGCAGCTTTTTTAGTATTGCCGTAAACAGAAGTGTAAGCGATGAATACTCCTTCAGACTCTACACCGTAGCTTGACCATGTATTATAGAGTCCGATGTGATAAGCGAGGTTATCCTTGAGAATAGGACCGTGAAGGGGACAGATAACAGCGATGTCAAGAGCAGATGCTTTTTTGAGAAGTCCCTGAACCTGAACACCGTACTTGCCAACGATACCAAAATAGTATCTGCGAGCTTCACAAGCCCAGTCCTCATCAACATCGAGTGCACCGAATTTGCCAAAAGCGTCAGCGGAGAAGAAAACCTTGTCCTTGCTGTCATAGGTCATCATTACCTCAGGCCAGTGAACCATCGGAGCCATTACGAAACTGAGTTCATGTGAACCGAGTGAAAGCTTGTCACCCTCTTTGACGGTGAGTGAATTTTTAATTTCAGCATCGGGATAGAAAGCGTTTATGAATGTGAAAGTTTTTGCATTGCCGACAACAGTTGTATCGGGGAATTCTTTGAGGAAGCTTGCGATATTTGCTGAATGGTCAGGCTCAACGTGCTGTACGATGAGATAGTCGGGAGTTTTACCGCCGAGTGCTTCTTTAAGATTAGCGAGCCACGGCTCAGTGAAATTCTTGTCAACTGTATCGAGGACAGCAATTTTCTCGTCTTTTATAACGTATGAGTTATATGCCATACCGTTTGGCACGTCGTACTGTCCCTCAAATAAATCGACTTCATGGTCGTTTACACCTATGTATAAGATATCGTTTGTAATATTGTTCATAGCAGTATCCTTTTCAGTATTATATTATTGTGCAGAAGAAGCAGGCTGAGATGTGGAAGCAGCAGGCTCTTCAGTTGTGAAGTTTTCCTTAGGGAGATAACCAACAACATTTCTTGTCTTAACGAGTACCCACTTATCATCTTCCTTGTATACTTCAGCAGGCTGGTCGGGATAAGCGTAACCGTTAACGGCAGAGGAGTCGGGGTCATTGAGAAGAATCATGTACTCTGTAGTACCGGGAAGTGTTATCCAACCTGTCTTGATAGGAGACATATTGTCAACGCTTACAGGCACGTAATCAGTGTCAGCCTTACTGCTGTTATCGTCCTGAGTTTTGAGCTGCTCCTGAGGAGTAACAGATGTGTTATTCTTGTTAGTGGTTGAAGAGTCATTATTTCCGTTGCAACCTACAGCACTTGCACAAAGCAGTGCACACATAGCTGCGATAGCGATAGTAATCTTTTTCATATTATCCTCCTGATAGATTAAATAAGATAATAACATTATATCACATATCATCTCAAAAAGCAACAGGCGGAGACTAATTCCTGAGAGGTGGTTTTGCGTCCGGAATGACACTTCCGGCACTGATTTTGCTCCCTTTTTCAGCCTCTCCCCCGGCACTTCTGCACAGCCGGTTTTTGGCTATATACCGAGCAGGGGAGTGGGGTGGACCCCTGTTTTGGAGTGGGTGGAAGGACAATTGTTTCACGTGAAACAGTTCTTCTGAAGGGAGTCCCCTTTGACATTTTTCGCCGTCTGTATTATAATAGAAAGGTACCATTAAGGAGGCGGTCGAATGAGCACGAAACGATACAAGGGTAAGAGTCTGCTTGCATTTCCGGAGGACTATTGCGTAGTCGATATCGAGACAACAGGTCTCTCACATGAGACAAATGAGATAATAGAAATCTCAGCTGTAAGATACCGCGGCAGAAAAAAACAGGAAGTTTTCTCAACACTTGTGAGACCCTCAGAAAAGATTCCGCGTATAATAACTCAGCTTACCGGAATTGATAACAACATGGTAAAAGACGCTCCTGAAATATCAGAAGCGATAACTGAATTCAGAAACTTCATCGGCGAGGATATCGTCATGGGATACAATGTAAATTTTGATATCAACTTTCTCTACGATGCCATTCTGAAAAACAGCGGAGAGATATTCGACAACAACTTTGTAGACGTTCTCAGATTTTCACGAATCGCGCTCACTCATCTTCCAAGTCGCTCACAGACGAACGTCGCCGCATATTATGGAATCTCTGCCGAGGGTGCACACCGTGCAGAAGTCGATTGTGACATATGCAATGCCTGCTATCTGAAACTAATGCAGGAAGAGAGTGTCATAACAGCAGTAACGGAAAAGAATAAGATATAATAAAAACGGCTAAAGGAGGCAACTCCTTTCAGCCGTTTTTTATGCATTGCTATAATTTCAGAAAAAACTTTTTCAATAATCAATGGTTTTATATTGAGAAACTGCCTTTTCCCGACCCCTTATGCGGATACACTCACAGAAAGGAGTTTTTATGAACTGGATAAAAAGTGAACGATTTCTCAGGTATTCCGAGGGCAGGGCTGTAGTTCTCGCGTATATCGAGATGGACTCTTCTGCCGACCTTCCGGCAGTAAATACGTTTACCGGACGTATCATATCAATAGGTTCATACGCACACGATATAGAATCCGGCGAAACGTATTGTCTCAACAGCTTAAACGAGTGGATAAAGCAGAAAAGCGGAGAAGTATTCTTTGGCGACTCTGTGATGCTTGGGAATACAGCAGGAGAAACGATAATCGGAAATTTTGCAGAGGAGGAGTAATATGGCAATAAAAACTTTTAATCAGCCGGCAGACATTTTTACTGTTGACGATTTCTGTACCTTTCTTGAAGAAAACAAGTCGGGAACAGTTTTGGAAAACACTGTCATAGGAAAAGACAGCAATGAAGAAGCTTATCATTATTTCACAATAACGCTTGGAGATGCAACGATAAAAATGTATAGCGAAGACGGATATACATCACAGAAATTCCTTGAATATACAATGGCATCGGGTATCAATGCTGATGTTTCAAGGAGTATTGCTTCCGGAACAAAGCGAATGATAAAAATAGGCACAGCTTTGTTATGCAATAACGGATTACTCATAAACTATTCATTTATAGCCGGTTCAGGATCAGTTGTTTACTCTGCTATAGTGATAACTGTTGATTCAGAGGGTGACCTTTCGCTTATACGTGTTGCAGGAACAGAAGATTATCATCTTTGGAATACAAAGACAACAATGTTAGTATATTCGTATGCTTCATCAAAACCATGTACACTTACCATGACACCGCAGTACGGTTGTAACCTTACATCTATTGCAGCAGTGCCGGTGATATGTACTGACAGCAGCAGATATCTGCCTGATGTTTTTTCAGCGATAGCAACGCAGATAGCATCTGAAAGCATAAATATAGTCTCGCTTGACGGAGTTCTCTATGTCACTAACGGCATTATCTATATAAGAGAGTCATGATAAAAAATGCACCGGTATAAAACCGGTGCATTTTTATTAACTTTTTACAGGAACGGTTTCTGATTCCGGATATTTGCTGAACAGGAATTTCAGCAAAAGCGGAGTAACGATACTTGAAACGATGATAAGAAGAATAACAGCAGTGAAATATGACGAATCAATAATACCAAGTCCGAGACCCTTATTGGTGATAATGAGTGCAACTTCTCCGCGCGTCATCATACCGACACCGATTTTTATACTATCAGTCCATTTGTAGCCGAAGCACTTGGAAACGAGTCCGCATCCGATAATTTTGCTAAGAAGAGCGACTAAAACGAATCCGACTGAAAATACGATCATACTTGTATCAACATTGCTGAAATCGGTTTTCAGACCTATGCCGACGAAAAACATCGGGGCGAAGAACATATAACCGTTTACGTTGACCTTGCGGTCGATGTACTCAGCGTCGCGGACGTTGCAGAGGATAATGCCGGCGATGTAAGCACCGGTAATATCAGCGATACCGAAATACTTTTCAGCCACATAAGCCATAATAAAGCAGAGGCTGATAGCTATGATAGGGATTCTTCTTGTGTGTGGGTGTTTTTCGTCGTAGATTTTGAACAGCTTATAGAATATGTATCCGAGGATAACTGAAAGCACGAGGAAGAGTACTATTTTTCCCAACACGAGAAGTGCATTGCTGTTGGGGTCTTTGAATCCGAGGACGAATGTAAGGACGATGATACCGATGATGTCGTCAATAATTGCGGCACTTAGTATAGTCTGTCCGACACGGCTTTTCAGGTAACCCATTTCCTTTAGCACCTCAACTGTTATGCCGACTGATGTAGCAGTCATGATACAGCCGATGAATATACCCTTGAAGAATTCGTCAGTACCGAATGGGGCGAAGCCGTATATACCCATATACAGCAGACTTCCGCCGATAAGCGGTACTAAAACACCGATACAGGCGATTATGAGTGCGGCGAATCCTGATTTTTTCAGTTCCTGCAAGTTTGTTTCAAGTCCGGCTGAGAACATGATAAGTACAACACCTATCTCAGCCATTTTGTTGATGAAGTCGGTCGGCTGAACGATTCCGAGAAGACATGGACCGATAAGGAGTCCGGCAATAATTTCACCCACGACCATAGGTGCTTTTAATCGTCGGGCGAGAAGTCCTACACCCTTGGCACATATGAAAATGATAGCCAAGTCTTTGAGAATTTCATAGGTCTCCATTTTTGATTTTCATATCCTTTCCCTTGACCGCATAGCGGTCATAAATAAAGAGAGCCTTTCAGCTCTCTTTATAATTATATTGCATAACAGATGATTTGTCAACACAGGAGGGTATCTATATATTATATTGTCTGTCCGGGTTATTTCTTGATATATCTTGCCATAAGCGACATGAGGTCGTATTTGCACATATCCGGACTTGTCTCCATCAGTTTCTCCTGAGTAACGATGCATGGATTTCTGCGGAACTTGTCACTGCGCTTACCTGCGCGCCAGCCGATAGAAGCCATATAACAGCACCAGCGGCGATGTTCAAGAGCGGCGAGTGAGTATGCGAACCTGTCATTTTTGAGACGTTCGAGCAGTTCTGCTTCCGAACCGTTCATGCGCCAAGCTGAACCAGTGAACTTCATAAGTGAACCGTCAGTACCTATCAGTTCTTCGAGTTTAGCGTTAAGTTCAAGACCGTTTTCAGCGGCAAGCTTAGGAATTATATCGTTTTTGACTTCGTCATGATATGCGGCGGCTTTGCTTGAAGAGCGGCGGAAAAGCCGGAGCTGATTCCATTCTTTTTCGGGGTCTTTGCCGGAGTTATCAGCATTATCGGGGGCGTCACCGCTTATGAGTGAGATGTTGTTGTAGAAGTGGTTATACTCTTTAGCAAGGCGGTCGATAGCGCGGTTTATTATCATGTCGAGAGTGATAACACAGCTTCTGTCGTCGATGAGACTGACATCTGCAAGAGCGCTGTTTTCGGCGGAGATGTAACCGGCAAGGCGGCGGTCGGTATCCATTCTCATGAGAATGGGGATTTTGATTTCGCGTTCTGCGAAAAGCTCTTCAAGCTGCATAGCGCAGTTTACCGCGAGGTCGATATTTTCGAGAGCGATAACCGCGTAGGTATACGGCAGTTTATCGAGTTTTCTGCGGATTTTGCTGTAGAAGTCGATATGTGAAACGTTCAGCGGATAGAAATTTATTTCGAGTGAACCGTCAGCGGCTTCACTGTTCATGACGATTTTATCGTCGCTGATATTGAAAGTTTCGTCACTGAACTGATTGAGGAAAGCGGCTTTTTTAGCCTTGATATCACTGTCGTAGACATCAATGACAATGCGGTTTTTTTCATGAACAACACCGAGGTTCATAGCCTGTAAAATAGCCTGCTGACCGAGCTGACCAAGACCTGCGACGAGGAGATGGACAGTCCAGTTTTCAAGAGGTGTATCAGTGTCCTTGTAAACGGTATGGAGTGGGTGGTCGGAATACATTTTATGAATCTGCATTTCCGGCAGACCGGCAAGTTCAAGGTCGTAGCAGGCATCAGTACCCGCAACCTGATTATAGTATTCAGCAATAAGTCTGCCGATACCCTCCTCCTCACAGCGTATGGAAATTTTAGTACCCGGTGCTGTTTTTATCTTGTACTCATCGTCTTCATCGTTGAGACGGAAAAGCTGAAGCAGAGAGAAGTTGCGGATAGAGGAATTCTCAAAGAGAATGATATTTGTTGCAGATTCGATATGAGTTTTTGCAAAAAGCAAAGGCAGTTCAGATTCGGGAGCTTTAAGAATATCGGCAGTATGGATAACGTATCCTGACTTGTTAAGTCTGTATACTTCCTCCTGGTCGATAGATTCGGAGGTGATAACGTGAACGCAGGTCTTTTTGGGGTCGGAGCTGTTATTTTTCAGCATAGCCTGAACATCGTTGTTGTAGCCGAAAATGACGATATGCCGGCAGTCCTTATTGCGTCTGAAACCGATTATCAGGCGCAGTATCCGTTCGAGGAATTTGTAAATGAAGGAAATCGTGCAGTATGGGGCAGTAAAAACAGCTATACAGTATGCGTAACCGACTCCCTTGTTAATGGGTGCAGGGTTATCCTTCATGAAGGCGATAACGTCTTTTATTGAGACTGAAGCCTTGAAACCGAAAGCGTTGATACTGTTTTGCAGAACGAGCAGTAGCTTGAAAAACGGTTCATACTTGTCATAGTAAATCATTCCCTGCAAAGTAGCGATGAGGAAAGAGATAAGTGCAAGAAGGAATATAAGGCGGGTCGTATTGTTTTTCCTGTTATTCTTCATCAGCTTATTCCTTTCCAGTTATACCAAGTCCGGAGAGGTACTTTTTAGCAGTATCGAGGAGCTGTTGAGTTGAGTATATCGGGAAATAGCCGATAGTATTGGTTGTTCTTGAGTTGATGAAAACTATATCGCGTCCGGAGGGAGCGTTTGAGAAATTATCGATTCTGTAGCGCGGAGAAAGACCGTATGCAGATACAAGCCAAGCCTGATTATCGTCCCAAACAGCGTAAACGTATGAAGGGTCGGAAGAGGGGACGATTCTGAATTTATAAGCACTGTCGCTGTCGGACTCGCGTATATCGTTTTCTAACTCGTCAGCGAATTCAAGACGTGCTCCCTTTCCACTGCAAGAACCGTCAGCCGAAACTGAATAAATGCATGAATCACGGCAAAGTACCGCAAAAGATTCGTTATTGATGCGTTCAGCCGAGATAGGTTCAGGAGTGAGACCGTCGAGGTCAATTTCCTTATCAAGCTTTCCTGATTCGGAATCGTAGAGGCTGACTTTGCGGTTGCTGAACAGCACTCCGACTCTTTCGTCGTTCAGCCAGAAGATATGTTTTACGCTGAGACCGCTGTTAGGACTGAGTTCACATTCAAGCTTAACATCATTGCCATTAGCGTCAAATATTTCGATACCGCTGCTGTTGTCCTCGCTGTACTTTGTATACAAAGCGGCTTTAGAGCCGTTTACAGCGAAGATATCGTCGATAAGTGTTTTTTCGGGATTGTTATTACCGTTATCAGCTTCCCAGTTTTTAACACTTCCGTCAACAGAAACGAAAGACAAGTCTCTGAACGAATTAGAAGCGAAGAAAATGCCGTCCGTACCTTTGAAGAGTCTGGTGTTTGTTTTATTGAAATACGGTACATTGTCAACTTCGCTGACGCTTCCTTTTTTAACATCTATGCGGACGAGATAAGGCTGAATAGAAGAGACGTTTTCATCGATAACGACTGCAAATAAGACATCGTTTCCTATAAATTCAGCGTCAATTATTCCGATATTTTCGAGGTCGGAAATTTCAGTGAGTTTATCGTTGTCGGTATTATAGATGAAGAAATGTTCTTCCGGCTGAGTTGATTGGTCGTTACCGTCATCGGCATAGAAAGAAGATGATATCGCGGCAAGAGTTCCGTCATCGGAAACAGCGGCTATCTCTTTGGAGTACATATGCTCGCCGGTGTCGATGTTTGTGAACATCTCATTATTTGTGGGATACTGGATATACGCGGTATTTGAGTAGTTTTCGGCGGTTGCATATCTTCCGAGACTGTATGAGCAGAGAGTGAGGCTTCCGTTCATTTTCTGAACTCTGAATACGGCATTCTTTGATGTGTCACCGATGTAATTTGCGATACTTGCAACGTATTCATTGCCGTCTTCGAGAGTGAATATCAGAAGACCGGTTTTAGTGAATGAGTGGTCTATCATCTGGTCATTGAGGGTGATGTTCTTAAGAATGTCGCCGGTTTTATAGTCGATGAAAGAAATCGAATAATTGGTAACGACTGCGAGAACGTCTTTATTTGCATTAGAATCTTCAGACTTGAAAAGGAAAGTGTCTCCGTTGTTCTGATAATTGACAGGAATTTCGGCAGTCCACTCAGCTTTACCGAGTTCGTTATCATAGCGGGATATCTGAGTTTTTCTTTCAAGTGCAAGGATATTGCTTTTAATGACAACAGGATTATTCTCTATCTGTTTAACTGCTAAAGTGCAGATATTTCCGAAAGAATCCTCACTTGCATCAATCTCATTTTTCAGTGACAGGCTGTGGTCTTTTATCTGAAATGCGCGAATCATGTTATTGAAGGAGTCGTAAATGTAAATCATATCGCCTTTGACGGACTTTATTGAGACATTTGAAAGCAGACCGAATCCGCTGTCAGAGACACCTGAAAGGGTTATCTCGTCTTTTATTTTACCGGATTCGCGGTCAATGATTTCGAGCATAAACTTATCACCGGGGAAAGAGATACCGGAGGCGGAGTCATTGCGTGTCTGATAGATACGGAGTATGCAGTCATCGACAAGTCTTATATCGTAGTACTTATAAGCTTTATCCGAAAACTCAGTTTTCCACAGTATATCGCCTGTAGCACTGTCAAGGCGCCATACAGAGAAATCGGAATTATAAACGAAAATATCACCGTTTGCGGCGGGTTCATCCTCATCAACGCTATGCGCGAAACAGGTGTATATTTTGCCGAATTCTGCACTTTCCTCATACGATATCCTGCTTGGTGAACTTGTATTATCGAAATAAGTACCGGTCTTGTCTCTGTTTACATCGAAGAAAGCGTTCAGTTCATTTGAACTGCCGTTAATTTCGGAAGAAAAATCGTTGTCAGAGCCGGTAATTTTCCTGATAAGTTCACCGGACTGAGCGTCCCAGAAGTAGATACCGGTAGCGTCCTCAGAGACAATAGTTTTTCCCTCGCCCATGAATGAAAGCTGTTCAACGGCACAGTCGTGTTTGAGGGCGATTTGCGGAACTATCTGCTGATGCGAGAACATACCAAGCTCACGCGAGAGCGCGTATTCAGCCTCCGCGATTACAGGCTTTTTTTCGCCGTCTGACGGCAGAGCGGCAACAGCTTTCTGTATTGCCGGAATGAGGTCATTTCCCTTGTAGAGATTTTCAGATTCAACAGCGAGGTGACCCGCATTTTCGATGAGGAGGTCAGTATTTTTCATCTCTATCTGTTTATTCTGTTCTTTTATCTGAACATTTTTCTTGTTGATAGTCAGAGCAGAAGCGACGCTTATCACGGTTATAAGTGAGAGAACACCTGAAACCGTGCCGAATACTCTTCTTCTGCGTGCGGCTTCACGTCTTTTTTCGCGCTGAAACAGGTCATTGAAGTCACAGCCGAGCAGGGGAGCGGCAATACGCAGATACTCGGTATTCAGCTTTTTCATCGACTCTTTCAGCGAGTCAGCCTTGATATTAGCGGCAAGCGGCTCGACTTCAACCTTTACCTTTACTTCCTCGCCGTTTTCGTTTGTAGTAGTCATTTCCCTATAGGTAAGCTCTTCGGGGAAAGACTCCTTCGGGTCACCGCTGACGAGGAGGGTAATGATGTTATCGTTTGAGTTATTGTGAAGCTCGCGGAAGCGTGAAAGCTCCTGCAAGCACCATTTTGATTCGGTATACTTAGGTGAGCAGATTACAATAAGATACTCGGAAGTTTCGATAGCATTTTTGATATCTTCACTGAGGTCACTGCTCGACTGAAGCTCCGATACATCGCGGAATATACGCCAGTTTCCTTTTTCCTTGCCGATATTTTTTGGAGGCTTGTATGATTCAAGCAGTTTCTGAAGTTTTTCAGCCGCCTGCATATCGGGTTCAATGTGACGGTAGCTGATAAAGGCTTTGTATTTAAATTCGGACATAGTTTTTCTCCTTATTCGTTTTTTGTCAAATAAATGCCTAATATATAAATATTACCATATTTATATAGTTTTTGCAAGGGCAATAGCACTCTTCCGATGCCATAAACTGCATTGACATTAATTATCAGGAAGTGATATAATATCAGCGAGGTGAAAAATATGAAAGTTGGATTCATAGGTGCAGGAAAGGTCGGATTTTCACTTGGAAGGTACTTTGCCGATAACGGCATTGAGCTGACGGGATATTACAGCCGGACTGCCGATTCTGCGCGGAAAGCCGCAGAATTTACGGGTTCGGAGTTTTATTCTCAGCCGGACGGGCTTATTTCTGCGAGTGACGCAGTATTTCTGACAGTCCCTGACGGTGCGATAAAGGAGACCTATCTTTCGCTCACAAAATACAAACTTACAGGCAAGCAGCTTTGCCACTGCAGCGGAGCAATGTCAGCGACAGAAGCATTCCCCGATATTTCGGCATATGGAGCACTCGCTTCATCTATACATCCGCTCTTTCCGGTAAGCAGTAAGGAAGAGTCGTATAAGGAACTCGGTAATGCATTTTTCTGTATTGAAGGAGACTGTGCCGACGAATGGAGCGGTATACTTTCTCGTATGGGAAACTCTGTACGCATTATCACAAGCGGCATAAAAAGCCGGTATCACGCGGCTTGTTCAGTTGCGAGCAATCTTGTATGCGGACTTATGGAAGAGAGTGTGCAGATGCTTGAACAGTGCGGATTCACGGCTGATGAGGCTCTTGCGGCACTTGAACCCCTTGCAATGAGCAATATCAGGCGAATATTTGCAGTCGGACCGACTGCCGCACTGACAGGTCCTATCGAGCGAAACGACGTATCAACGGTAAAGAAGCATATCGCGTGCATAGACGATAAAACAGGTTCGGAGCTATATAAAGCGGTATCGCGCAAGCTTGCAGATATGGCACAGGAGCGTCACAAGGAGTCAGATTACACAGAAATGAAGTCAATTCTTAGGTAATTGTTACCAATAAAAAACCTTGTGTTCATGATTTGTTCATAATTGTATGCTATACTACTCTTGTATCTTATCCATGAAATTGGAAAGGTAACATCTTTTAAGGAGAAAATCGAATATGAAAAACACTGTTTCAACCCTTCTCAAGCAGAAGCAATCAGGTGACAAAATCACGATGCTTACCGCTTACGACTACACAACAGCGAAGATAATGGACGAGTGCGGCGTAAATGCTATACTCATCGGCGATTCGCTCGGAATGGTAATGCTCGGCTACGAGAACACTCTCCCCGTAACTATGGAGGATATGATTCATCATACCGCCGCAGTATCGAGAGGTGCTGTAAATACATTCGTAGTTGCTGATATGCCCTTCATGTCATATCAGGTCAGCGTTGAGGAAGCCGTTATCAATGCCGGACGCCTTATAAAAGAGGGAGGCGCAAATGCCGTAAAACTTGAAGGCGGCGCAGAGGTATGTGAGCAGATAAAGGCTATCGTAAATGCGTCTATTCCTGTTGTTGCACATCTCGGACTTACTCCGCAGTCGGTAAATGCTTTCGGCGGATTCAAGGTTCAGGGAAAGAGTCTCGACAAGGCTAAGAAGCTTATCGACGACGCTCTGAAAATTCAGGAAGCCGGCGCTTGTGCAGTTGTACTTGAGGGTATCCCCGCTAAGCTTGCGGACATCATCACAAAGAAGCTCTTTATCCCGACTATCGGTATAGGAGCGGGTAACGGCTGTGACGGACAGGTGCTTGTATATCAGGATATGCTCGGACTTACTACCGGTCATACACCTAAATTCGTGAAGCGCTTTGCAGATGTCGGAACTCTTATGCGTCAGGGAATCGCTGACTATATCAGAGAAACTAAGGCAGGTTCTTTCCCTGCTGAGGAACACACCTACGCAATAGATGATGAAGTAATAAACGAGCTTATGATGGAGGAAAAGTGAAATGAGAGTTGTTAAAACTATAGATGAAGTACGCAAGCAGGTAAAGGAATGGAGAGCACAGGGTCTCACGGTAGGACTTGTTCCTACAATGGGATATCTTCACGAAGGTCACGCAAGTCTTATCGACGCATCACACAGGGACAACGACAGAACCGTTGTATCTGATTTTGTAAACCCTATGCAGTTCGGACCTACTGAGGACCTCGAAAGCTACCCCCGCGATATCGACCGCGACGCTAAGCTTGTTGAAGAACACGGCGGCGATATTATCTTCAATCCTGAGCCGTCTGAAATGTATCATGAGGGATTTTCCTCTTTCGTGGACATGACAGTCCTCACACAGGAACTCTGCGGACTCAGCAGACCTGTTCATTTCAGAGGTGTATGCACAGTCGTATCGAAGCTTTTCAACATAGTCAAGCCCGACCGTGCATACTTCGGCAAGAAAGATGCTCAGCAGCTTGCGGTTATCCGTCACATGGTCGATGACCTCAACATGGATATAGAAATAGTCGGCTGCCCGATAGTACGCGAGGCTGACGGACTTGCAAAGAGTTCGCGCAACACATATCTCAGCGCCGATGAGAGAAAGGCTGCACTCGTGCTTTCAAAGGCTGTATTCCGCGGAATGGAGCTTGTTAAAAGCGGTGAAAAGGACTGCTCGGCTATAATCGGCGAGATGAAAAAAATCATTGAAGCTGAACCCCTCGCAAAGATTGATTATGTCAAGATAGTAGACTGCGCAACTATGCAGCAGATACCGTCTCTCGACCGTCAGGCACTCTGCGCAATGGCTGTATACATCGGAAAAACACGTCTTATCGACAATTTCTTCACCGAAGACGTTTAAGGAGGACGCGCGATGCATATTTCAATGTTAAAAAGCAAGATACACCGCGCTGTTGTCACACAGGCAGAGCTTAACTATGTAGGCAGTGTAACTATTGATGAAGACCTCATGGAAGCTGCCGGACTTTATGAGTACGAGCGTGTACATATAGTAAATGTAAACAGCGGAAGCCGTATCGAGACATACGTCATCGCAGGCGAGCGCGGAAGCGGAGTTATATGCCTTAACGGCGCAGCTGCACGCTCCGGACAGAAAGGTGACCTCGTCATCATAATGGCATATGCGGATATGACTCCCGACGAGATAAAAACTCACCGTCCTAAGGTTGTTTTTGTCGGAGACAAGAATGAGATAGTAAGAGTTGCTGATTACGAAAAACACGGTGAACTCGGATAATAAACAAACTGGATCTGAAGCAAAAATTTTTCGGGCGCACATTAGAGTGCTTCCCTTAGCGGAATTTGTGGGCTACCGAGCCGTAAATTTACGGTACATATTCGGTATCCTGCGAAACCGCCAAAGGGGGCTCCCCTTTGCACGCTTTCCTTAACGGAAAAAGCGGGCTACCGAGCCTCGAACTTGCGTTCTGAACTCAGTGACCCACGAAACTGCCCGAGGGGGCTCCCCTCGTGCGCCCGTGTTGCTTCTATATGAAACTGGACTTTTTTGACAAGCTGAAGCGGACATACTATATGTCCGCTTCTTATTATATATACATGTTGGTTTGTCAATGATATGAGACAAATTAAATCAAAAAACTTGACCTGAATTAAGGAAAGCCTTGATGTAGTCAGAAGGCGACATCCAGTTGAGCGGGCGCATGGGGAAATTATTGTATTTTCTG
>Ga0310695_10001319_pt1 | contig 59371 bp, 47 predicted proteins | sample RumenRJG_04DNA_FD_203882 | JGI IMG/M metagenome (GOLD analysis project Ga0310695, IMG submission 203882) | Bovine rumen microbial communities from Lethbridge, Alberta, Canada - RJG_04 (v2) (version 2) | ecosystem: Host-associated > Mammals > Digestive system > Stomach > Rumen | place: Canada...
GCGCGCGTGTCGGCATGTTTGCAAGTCGTATTCCATCCAGCCAGTTGTCAAGGAACGACTCTTCTCCACCGTCAGAAAAGAAGCCGTTCTACATTATACCTGTCCCCATGGATTCCTAGTTTATGGGTTTCGAAGTTTCGAGGTTTCGCGCATGCCGCCAATCGTATGTACAGCAATGGCGCGCCACTGCCGTGGCTACCGGGACATCCGTGACAACCAGGACTACCGGGACTACTGTTCAGCCACCCAGCAGATAGCATCAAAGCGCTATATGTTGTACCACCTTACGAGAACACACCACAAGATATTGTGCTTTTGCCATTGACCCCATCACCCGACTATGATATACTTGCATGCTGTTTCCACGAAACGGAAGTTCGGTGCAAATCCGACGCAGTGCGAACTGCTGTAACCGGTGACAAAGCGCGCGACGGCCACTGGGGCAACCCGGGAAGACCGCCACATTTCATGCGCCCGGAAGCCAGAAGACGTCGCGGGGACAAAAAAGAAAGACACGCCCATCAATGAACATCATCAAACGAGACGGCTCGCAGGCCGTATTCGACTCATCAAAGATCGCCGTCGCCATCCGCAAGGCAAACGCAACCGTCGATGACGCCGACAAGCTCACCGAAGCTCGCATCGACCGCATCGCAGACCAGATCGAACACTTCGCCGCATCCTTTGACCGCGCCCTCGGTGTCGAGGAAATCCAGGACATCGTTGAAACCAAGATCCAGGAGGCCGGCGCGCACCTCGTGGCAAAGAAGTACATCACCTACCGCTTCGTCCAGGACCTCAAGCGCCGCAGCAACACCACCGATGGCGAGATCCTCACCCTCATCAACTGCACCAACGAAGAGGCCAAGCAGGAAAACGCCAACAAGAACCCCACCATCAACTCCGTCCAGCGCGACTACATGGCAGGCGCCGTCTCCAAGGACGTGACAAAGCGCTTGCTCCTCCCCGAGGAGGTGGTGAAGGCCCACGACGCCGGCATCCTCCACTTCCACGACATGGACTACTACGCGCAGCGAATGCACAACTGCGACCTCGTGAACCTCGAAGACATGCTCCAGAACGGCACCGTCATCAGCGGCACCACCATCGACCGCCCCCACTCCTTCTCCACCGCCTGCAACATCGCCACCCAGATCATCGCCCAGGTCGCCTCCAACCAGTACGGCGGCCAGTCCATCTCGCTCACGCACCTCGCCCCCTTCGTGCAGGTGAGCCGCGAGAAGATCACCGCCGAGCTCGACGAGGAGCTCGCCCTTCTGGGCGCAGACATCGACGCCGCCAAGAAGTCCGAAATCGTCGAGAAGCGCGTGCGCGACGAGATCGTGCGCGGCGTGCAGACCATACAGTATCAGGTGGTCACCCTCATGACCACCAACGGACAGGCCCCCTTCATCACCGTGTACATGTACCTCAACGAGGCCCGCTCCGAGCAGGAGAAGAAGGACCTAGCCGTCATCATCGAGGAGATGCTCAAGCAGCGCATCCAGGGCGTCAAGAACGAGGTGGGCGTGTACGTGACCCCCGCATTCCCCAAGCTCATCTACGTGCTCGAAGAGGACAACGTCAAGGAAGGCACCCCCTACTGGTACCTCACCGAGCTCGCCGCCAAGTGCACCGCCAAGCGCATGGTGCCGGACTACATCAGCGAGAAGATGATGTTCGAGCTCAAAGGCGACGTCTACACCTGCATGGGATGCCGCTCGTTCCTCACGCCCGACCGCTTCACCGACGCAGGCATCGGCAACATCTCCAAGGCCAAGAACTACACACCAGGCAAGCACCGTTACTACGGACGCTTCAACCAGGGCGTCGTGACGATAAACCTCGTGGACGTTGCGCTCACCGCAGTCAAGGAAACCGGCTCTGACGCCTCCGAGGAGACCCGCCTCGCAAAGTTTTGGGAAGTTCTCGACGAACGCCTCGAACTCTGCCACCGCGCCCTCAACTGCCGCCACGACCGCCTCATGGGCACATACTCCGACGCCGCCCCAATCCTATGGCAGTACGGCGCTCTCGCCCGCCTCGAAAAGGGCGAGAAGATCGACGAGCTCCTCTTCCACGGCTACTCGACCATCTCCCTCGGCTACGCCGGCCTCTGGGAATGCGTCTTCGCACTCATCGGCAAGAAGCTCACCGAGTTCGAGGGCGAGGCCCTCGGCCTTGACATCATGAAGAAGCTCAACGAGTACACCGCAAAGTGGAAGAAGGCCTCCGACATCGACTTCTCCCTCTACGGCACGCCGCTCGAATCCACCACCTACCGCTTCGCGAAGTGCCTGCAGGAGCGCTTCGGCATCGTGAAGGGCGTGACAGACAAGAACTACATCACGAACTCCTACCACGTGCACGTGACGGAGCCCATCGACGCCTTCGCGAAGCTCGCCCTCGAGGCCAAGTTCCAGAAACTCTCACCCGGCGGCGCCATCTCATACGTCGAAGTGCCCGACATGCAGCACAACATTCCCGCCGTGCTCTCCATCATGCAGTTCATCTACGACCACATCATGTACGCCGAGCTCAACACCAAGAGCGACTACTGCCAGGTGTGCGGATTCGACGGCGAGATCCAGGTGGTCAAGGACGAAAACGGCAAGCTCATCTGGAAGTGCCCCAAGTGCGGCAACACCGACCAGAACAAGATGAACGTCGCCCGCCGCACCTGCGGCTACATCGGCTCCCAGTACTGGAACCAGGGCCGCACGCAGGAGATCAAGGAACGCGTCCTCCACGTCTCCGAGCATCTGCACGAGGGCAGCTGCGGCTGCGAACGCTGCTAGGGCCACGATGAACTATTCAGGCATAATCGGCAGCGACATCGCGAACGGAGAGGGCGTGCGCGTGTCGCTGTTCGTTTCGGGCTGCACCCACCACTGCAAGGGATGCTTCAACCCCGACACATGGGACTTCGCCGCCGGCAAGCCCTTCACCGACAAGACGCAGGACTTCATTCTCGCCGAACTCGACCACCCCTGGATCGCCGGCCTCACACTTCTCGGTGGCGAACCCATGGAGCCAGAGAACCAGCGCGCGCTCGCGCCCTTCCTGCGCCGCGTGCGCGCGCGCTTCGGCAGCTCCAAGAACATCTGGTGCTACACAGGCTGCGTGCTTGAGCGCGACCTTCAGAAGGAGAGCCGCTGGCGCACCGAGGTGACGGACGAACTGCTCTCCATGATCGACGTGCTTGTGGATGGCCCATTCGTCGAATCGCTCAAGGACATCACGCTCCGCTTCCGCGGCTCGTCCAACCAGCGCATCCTGCACCTTCAGCGCCTTACGCCAAGCACCTAGCGTTCACGGACGAAGGCGCGCGTCGAGGATGGCGGACATTTCTGCAAGGCGCGAACGCTGCTCCGGATCGTCGGCAAGGTCGTTCGTCTGGAACGGATCCTTCACCACATTGTATAGCCTCACCTTCGCCCCGCCTTCGCGCATCCTCACGCGAAGCGCCACCCAGTCGCCCACACGCACCATCTGCTGAAGCCCGCGCACCTCTCCCTTGCGTGCACGGAACTCTTTGAACGCTTCAGTTCTGCCGCCCCAGGGAAACTCGTACTGCGTATAGACAAGCGATTTCATCGGCTCATAACGCCCTTCCGCGGCCGCAGCGAGGAAATTCATCCAGGCGTGTGACTGCGAAGGCGCACGCTCCACAGTGCCCGGCGCGATCTTCGCCGGCCAACACACAAACGCCGGCACGCGCATCCCGCCTTCGTACACATCGCGCTTGAATCCGTCGAATGGCCCTGCGGAGGCGAATGTGCGCGGATCGGCGCCATACTCGTCGGCTGGACCATTGTCGGAAGTGAATATGATCATAGTGTCGCGGTCGATTCCTAGCCGCACGAGATGGCGCATGATGTCGCCGATCGCATAGTCAAAACGTGTCACCGCAGTTGCATATCGCGCCGCCATCTGCGGTAGATTCGCGTATGCAGGATCGATCCACGTGTTGCGCTTCGCCTTCGGTTCCGGTTTGAGAGGCCAGCTTACGCCCTCCTTGGGATAAGGCCTGCCGGGCACATGCAGCGACTTTCTGCATTTGAGATCGTCGCCGCATATTCCAGATCCATGGACCGTGTTGACGGCAAGATACAGGAAGAACGGCTTCTCCTTATCGCGCGCCAGATGCTCCGCAACGAGCTGCTTCGCCTTGGCCGTGAAGAGGTCGGTCGAGTAGATTCCCTTTGCGGACTCGGTGGCGTTGGTGCGGTTTTCCGTGATGCCCATGTAGGCGTTGCGAACGTGACCGTCGTAGTGGTAGTAAGTGTGGCCGGCCATGTGGTCGAGAAATCCGTAGAAGTAGTCGAATCCCCTGTCGAGAGGATGCGACGTTACGGGCTGCTTCGACTCGCCGCCGCCTGCAATGCCCCATTTGCCCACGGCCCATGTCGCATACCCGGCATTGCGCATGACGGTGCCAAGCGTGTTGGTCTCGGAGAAGGCGCGGTCGAAGCAGTTGTCGCGCAGCGAACATTCGCCCTGCACGCGGCCCGTCAGAATCGAGGCGCGACTTGGCGCGCACACCGGCGCGGCGCAGTAATGGTTCGGCATCACGGCGCCCTCGCGGGCGAGGCGGTCCAGATTGGGGGTGCTGATCCGCGGCAGACCTTCCGCCCGCGCGCTCTGCCAAGTGACACCCGTATCGCCATAGCCAAGGTCATCTGCAAGGATGAAGATGACGTTCGGCCTGCATGGACGCGCCGCCTGCGCGGCGCACGTAAGCGCAAGGCACACCCATGCCACCATCACGATCCAGTTAAATGAGGTGAATCCTCTTTGCACATTCATGAACGGGCCCCTCTTTCATTTGCCAAGCGCAGACGACGTCCAAGGAACGCGCCGAGCGCAATGCAGGCGGCAATCGCGCCAACGCCTATCGAAAGATACTCTCGAGTGGAGTCGCCAAGCAGCGCATAGACAAGCAATGCCAAGCCGACTATTCCGGAATAGATGCTCAAAAGACCGAGCGAATCCTTGATGCGCAGATCCGGCCATGCGAAAGAAGAATACGCGAGAAATCCAAGCGCAACGGGAACAATGCCGACGAGCCTTCCCGACGCAGCCCCAACGACCACGAACAGCGTCTGTGCCAACACCGAGACCGCCATAAGCTTGAGAAACATCTGCACGAACCTGCGATGCCCAATTCGTCGTTCCACCACGGCAAGCGGCACGAAAAGAAAGAATGCGTAGATCAATGCTATCCTTCCCGAAGCCTGCACAAAGGGGAAAGTGATCGCCGTCAGCGGATGGGAAATGTCAAAGCCGCATTTTTGGACCATCTTCTCAGAGAGGATCCAGAAGTCGCGATATGGGGAGAGGTTCCCCCCGCCGGTTCCAATGTCGTGGCAGCTGTAGAATATGCATGCCTGCGCAATCGGCAGGGAGAGCGTGAGCGCTATGGCGAATATCGGCGAGACGGGTCTGACTTTCCGCCAGAGCGAAGGCGCGCCGATGACGAGCCGCACCACGTCGTACAAGATGTCGTCAAGGTCGAAGTTCGCGAGCGAGACTTCCTCCGGCAGCGAATCAACCATTGTCGCGGCATAGCGCTCACGTGCCTTCGGAGATGTGCGCTCAAGCAGCTGCTTCATTGTCGGCTGATCGGGCTTCGGCTGAGGAGGTGGCGCTAGCGCCTCGTATTCGCCCTTGTCGCACCAAACCGAAAGGCAGCGCCCGCAAACGTCGACCTCGATCTTGTCCTTGCCAGCGCCGACCTTGAGAAGGCTCATGTCGCCGCCACATCCCGGGCATGCGCATCCAGTGCGCTCGGCCGTGCGCGCGGCGTTTGTAAGCGCGGCGATGCTTTCTGCACCTATGGATTCGCGAAGCGCGGGCAGCGTAACCGCAACGCCGCCGCATGACGGACATCGAAAGCACACCTTGCCCGTTGGCGTGGTGCCGCGCACAAGTTCGCGTCCACACCTTGGGCACATTCCGATGTCCATCTCGTTTGCCGCCATACCCTGCGCCCAGTCTCCATTTCCTCGATTCTTGAACGAGCCATCACAGGAGCGACTGGCCGGAGTCAACGGCGAGGATCTGCCCGGTGACCGATCTCGCCTCAAGCAGAAACGCCACCGCCTCTGCGACGTCTTCTGGCGACGGACGATGATTCAGCAGCACCTCTCCGCCCTTCTCGCGGTTCGCCACGTCAACGGGCACCAGCACAGGACCCGGCGCGACGGCGTTCACCCTCAGGCACGAGCCGAAAAGGCCGGCCGTCTTCATCATCGAATCGCGCAGCGCCATCTTCGAGCGCTCGTATGTCGTTGGCGACGCATCGGCGGCAAGGCGCAGAATGCGCGCGTCGAGAATGTTCACGACGGCGCCTTCGTACGGCGCATGCTCCATGAGGCGCAGGCCGAGCAGAGTGGAAAGCTTCTCTGGCGACTCGGCGTTCACGCGCATCATGCGCGCGGCGTCGTCCGCAGGCAGCTCGCGCGCCGTTGAGAACGCGGCCGCGTTGTTGACGATGGCGCAGAGATCAGGCGCGGCGTCGCACGCCTTCTGGAAAAGGCGCGCGGCGCCGAGCGGTTCGGCGAGGTCGGAGCAGAGCGGGTTGTCGGCCGCGCGCGAATGCACGAGAACGTTCCATCCGCGCGCGCGCAGCGTGGCGCAGATGGCGGCGCCGATGCGCTTGGCGCCGCCAGTCACAAGAACGCTGCCTCTTGCGCCCATCGCAACTCGTCCGAACTACTTGAGCATCAGCTGCGTGAGCAGCTTCGTGAAGCGTGCGGGATCAGGCACGGCGGAACCCTCGGCGATCAACGCCTGGTCGTAGAGGAGCTCCACGGCGTCCTTCAGTTCGTCGCCGGAAAGGCCCTTCATCTTCGCGACGAGGGGATGCGTGGCGTTGATCTCGAGAAGGCGTTTTTCGTGGGGGACGTCCTGCCCCATTGCGCGGAGCATGCGCTCCATCGATGCGGAGAGCGCGTGCTCGCCCGCCACAAGGCAGCACGGCGAATCCGCAAGGCGAGTGGAGAGCCTCACGTCGGCCACGCTGTCCTTGAGCTGATCCTTCACGGCGTCGATGAGGGGCTTGAGGTCTTCAGCGGCCTTCTCGTTGGCCTCCTTCTCGGCCTTCTGCTCCTTCTCGCTGCCGAACTGCACGTCGCCCTTGGCGATGTCAACGAGCTTCTTGCCCTCGTACTCGCGCAGGTCGTCCACGAGCCATTCGTCGACGGGATCCACGAAGAACAGAACGTCGCAGCCGCTCTTCACGGCCTTCTCGATCTGCGGGGAGTGGCGCGCGTCTTCGAGGCGCTCCGCCGTGAGGTAGTAGATGTCCTTCTGGTCCTTGGGCATCGCCTTCACGTATTCGTCCAGGGAAATGCGCTTGCCCTCGGGAGTCTTCGCGGAGAAATACATGAGCAGCTTCTTGATGCGCTCCGCGTTCGCGTAGTCGGTGCGCAGCCCCTCCTTGAGGATGCGCCCGAAGGTGGCGTAGAAGTCGTTGTACGCGTCGGACTTCTTGTCCTTCATCTCCTGGAGCGTGGAGAGTATCTTGGACGTGACGGCCTGCTTGATCTTGCGGATCACGGCATCGTCCTGCAGCATCTCGCGGCTCACGTTGAGGGGCAGGTCGGACGAGTCCACCACGCCCTTCGCGAAGCGCAGGTACTCGGGCAGCAGCATCTCAAAGTCGTCGCCGATGAATACGTTGCGCACGTAGAGCGAGAGTCCGCGCTTCGTGTTGGGCATGTAGATGTCCATGCCTGCCTGCTTGGGCAGGAAGAGGAGTGCCTTGAACTCCACCTGTCCCTCGCCGGAGAAGTGGATCGTCTCAAGGGGATCGGTGTAGTCGTGGGTGAGGTGCTTGTAGAACTCGTTGTACTCCTCGGGCTTCACGTCCTTCTTGGCGCGCTTCCAGAGGGCGACCATCGTGTTGAGCGGCTTCGGGGGCTCGGGCTTCTTCTCCTCCTCGCCGTCCTTTTTCTCTTCCTTCTTCTCGGGCAGGCCCTTGAAGTAGATCGGATAGGCGATGAAGTCGGAGTAGTTCTTCACGAGTTCCCCGATGCGCCACTCGTCGAGGTACTCCTCGAATTCAGGACGCAGGTGCAGCATCACGCTCGTGCCGAAGCCGTCGCGCGCGCCGTCCTCGATCAAGTACGAGCCGCCACAGTCGCTCTCCCACTGGTAGGCGGCGCTCTCGCCGCGCTTCTTCGAGACCACGCGAACCTTGTCCGCCACCATGAACGCGGCGTAGAATCCCACGCCGAACTGGCCGATGAGCTCGGGAAGGTTGGCGCCGCCCTTCTCCTTGAGCGCGGCGCGGAACGCCTTGGTGCCGGAGGATGCAATCACGCCGAGGTTCTTCTCAAGCTCCTCGGCGTTCATGCCGCTGCCGTTGTCTGAGACCATGAGCGTCTTGGAGTCCTTGTCGGCCACGATGTCGATGCGCCACTCCGGATTGTCGGCCACGAGTTCGGGCTGCGTGAGCCCGAGGTATTTCGCTCGGTCGATTGCGTCGGACGCGTTTGATATTAGCTCGCGCAGGAAGATCTCCTTCTTCGAGTAGAGCGAGTTGACCACGAGGTCGAGCATCTCCTTTATCTCGGCCTTGAACAGATGATTCTTCTTTTCCATGTTTGCCTTTCTTTTACTAATACGCGCCCCGGGCGAACGTCCGAGGCGCCAAGCCATGCGTGCGGCAATGCCGTCCGTCAGGGCACGAGGAAGCGCGCGGTGAGGGCCTTGGCCTTGGCCTTGACCTCCTCCTGCGTCTTCACGTTCGTGATGTCGTCGAGAACGTCCGCTATCCACGTGCCGATGAGCGTGGCCTCGGCCTCGCCCATGCCGCGCGTCGTGATGGAGGCCGACCCCACGCGGATGCCGCTCGTCTTGAAGGGGCTCTCCGTGTCGTAGGGGATGGTGTTCTTGTTCACGACGATGCCGGCGTTGTCGAGGGCCGCCGCCGCGTCCTTGCCGGTGATGCCCCTTGTGGACTTCACGTCCACGAGGAAGAGATGGTTGTCGGTGCCGCCCGAGACGATGCGGTAGCCGCGGTCCTGCACCGCCTTGCACATCGCCTTGCAGTTCGCCACAACGCGCTGCGCGTAGTCCTTCTTCTCGGGGCTCATCCACTCGCGGAAGCAGACGGCCTTGGCGGCGATGATGTTCTCGAGCGGACCTCCCTGCATTCCCGGAAACACCGCGCTGTCGAGCGCCTTCGCCCACTTCTCCTTGCACAGCACCATGCCGCCGCGGGGCCCGCCAAGCGTCTTGTGCGTGGTGGTGGTGACGAAATCGGCGTAGGGAACGGGCGACTCGTGCGCGCCGCCCGCCACGAGGCCGGCGATGTGCGCCATGTCGACCATCATGATGCATCCCGCCTTGTCGCATATCTCGCGCACGCGCTTGAAGTCGATGCGGCGCGGATAGGCGCTAGCGCCGGTGAGAAGTATCTTCGGCTTCACCTCGAGCGCCTGGCGCTCAATGGCGTCGTAGTCGAGCATCTCTGTGGTCTTGTCGACGGTGTAGGGCACGATGTTGTAGATCTTGCCAGAGAAGTTGACGGGCGAGCCGTGCGAGAGGTGTCCGCCCTGGTCGAGGCTCATGGAGAGAATCGTGTCGCCGGGCTTGATGGTGGCGAAGTAGACGGCCATGTTGGCGGCGGAGCCGCAGTGTGGCTGCACGTTCGCGTGGTCGGCGCCGAAGAGCTCGCATGCGCGCTTGCGGGCGAGTTCTTCCGCGGCGTCGACGGGCAGGCAGCCGGAGTACCAGCGCTTCCCCGGATAGCCCTCGGCGTACTTGTTCATTAGAACGCTGCCCGCCGCGATGCGGACGGCGCGGGACGAAGTGTTCTCGGAGGCGATGAGGTTGATCTCGGTGTCCTCCTGGGTGACCTGTGCCTTGATGGTGGCGTATATCTCGGGGTCGGCCTCGGCAAGGATCGAGAAGTCGCTCAGGCGCTGCGCGCGCTCAAGCTTCGCGCGGCGGCGCGCATGGCGCTCGGCGTCGTCCACCTGCGTCTCGACGAACGCCTTGAGAATCTCAGCCGCCGTCGCGGCGTCGGTGCGCTTCTGCCCGAGGCACAGCACGTTCGCGCCGTTGTGGGCACGGGCGATGCGGGCGTCGTCCGCGTCGCGGCAGAGCGCTGCGCGCACGTTCTGGAAACGGTTTGCGGCCATGGACATTCCCATGCCCGTGGTGCACACCAGCACACCAAAGTCCGCCTCTCCAGCGGCCACCGCCTCTGCCACAGCATCCGCGAAGTCCGGATAATCGCAGCTATCAGCCGTGAACGTTCCCGCGTCCGTGAACTCCACCTCGGGGAACGCGGCCACGAGCGCCAGCTTCAGTTCGAATCCGCCATGGTCGGCGCCAATTGCAATTCTCATTTTCTGACTTCCTTTTCCAAATAGAGAGATGAATATTATATCAAAATCCCTCCGATTCCACAACCACGGCGAAAAGGCAAAAATATTCTGGAAAATGAAGTGGCGCCCGGGTTGAATGAAAACAATGACGCCCGACGCGAACTTCGCATCGGGCGCCACTCTTTTTGCACTAGGCACTAAGCACTAGGCATTACGCAAGGCACTTACTTCTCGTCAAGCGCCGCGACGCCGGGAAGCACCTTGCCCTCGAGGTACTCGAGAGAAGCGCCGCCGCCCGTCGAGATGTGGCTCATCTCGGCCGCCTTGCCGCTCTTCTTCACCGCGGAAACGCTGTCGCCGCCGCCGATGATCGACATTCCGCCGTTGGCCTTCACAGTGGCCACCGCGTCGCACACGCCGAACGTGCCCTTCGCGAGAGGAGCGAACTCGAAGCAGCCCATCGGGCCGTTCCACACCACGGTCTTAGCGGCCTTGACGGCCTCGGAGAAGAACTCGATCGTCTTCGGGCCGATGTCGAGGCCCATCCAGCCGTCTTCGATGTCGCCTTCGGTCACCTTCATGGTGATGTCGCTGGCGTCCTTCTCTGCGGGGAACTTGTTCGCCACCACGTTGTCCACGGGCAGCAGGAACTTGATTCCCTTCGCGGCCGCGGCGTCAAGCATCTCCTTCGCGTAGCCGAGCTGGTCGTCTTCGCAAAGCGAAGCGCCAACCTTCATGCCCTGGGCCTTGAGGAAGGTGTACGCCATTCCGCCGCCCACGATGAGGGTGTCGACCTTGTTGAGGAGGTTCTTGATGACCTTGAGCTTGTCGCTCACCTTGGCGCCGCCGAGGATCGCGACGAACGGACGCACCGGGTTCTCCACCGCGTCGCCGAGGAACTTGATCTCCTTCTCGAGCAGGAAGCCGCTCACGGCAGGACGCAGATAGTCGGCAACGACCGCCGTGGAGGCATGGGCGCGATGCGCCGTGCCGAACGCGTCGTTGCAGTACACGTCGCCGTAGGAGGCGAGCTTCTTCGCCATCGCGGCACGCATCTCCTTGAGCTCGGCCTTCTTCGTCTGGTACTCCTCCTCGGTGAGGTGGATGCCCTTCTTCTCGTCGTCCTTCTTCACCTTGCCATCTTCGGCCTTGTAGAAGCGGGTGTTCTCGAGAAGCGTCACGTCGCCGGGCTTCATCGCGGCCACGATCTCGTCGGCCGCCATGCAGTCAGGCGCGAACGCAACGGGACGGCCCAGCTGCTTCGCAAGCTCTTCGGCAACCGGCTTGAGCGTGAACGCCGCGTTGTCGGGGTTCGGCGCCGCGCCGAGCTTGACGCCCTTCGGACGGCCGAGGTGGCTCATCAGAACAAGCGACGCGCCCTGCTCGAGCACGTACTTGATCGAAGGGAGCGCCGCGACGATGCGCGTGTCGTCCGTGATCTTGCCCGAGCCATCCTTGGCCATCGGGACGTTGAAGTCAACGCGCATCAGAACGCGCTTGCCCGCGAGCTCTACGTCGCGTAGTGTCTTCTTAGCCATTTTGTCGATCCTCAGTCTACTACTCGGCCTTGGTCGCCGCTGCCGCCTTGGCCTTGTTCAGCTTCAGCTGCGCGCGTGACTTCTTGCGGTTGGCCGTGTTCTTGCTGATCACGCCCTTCTTTGCGGCCTTGTCGAGACCGCTAACGAAGGAGACGAGTTCCTTCTCGGCCTCCTCCACCTTGCCGGCGTCCGCAGCCTTGAAAAGCTTCTTGTGCGCCGAGTGCAGACGCGTCTTGACCGCTACGTTGCGCTTGTTCGCCTTAGCGTTCTGACGGTCGCGTTTACGGGCGGCACGGCCGCCTTTGATGTTCGCCATTGTGAATTACTCCTATTGGTCCTAAACGAATTGAGTGGATATTTTACCGAAAAACGCGTCGAATGTGAATAGGGAAAATTAAAAAAATGAAAAAAAACGTTTTTCCCTCTTGCGCTACCGCAGGGAAGATGATACACTATTGCCTGTTTTCAACCAAGCCAGGTTAGCACAGCTGGTAGTGCGGCTCATTCGTAATGAGCAGGTCGGCGGTTCGAATCCGTTACCTGGCTCCAGCATCAAACGCGTTTCGTCCGGAATCCGGAGGGAATGCGTTTTTTGTTCATTAAGCTCTCTTCGAGACCTCAAGCCGCAGCGGCTCAAAGACCACATGGCGCTCGCGCCTTCCCTCTGGCGGAGGCGTCATGTAGTCCGGACCATAAAGCCGCCTCATATACGCCTCGAGCCTTGCCGCACATGGACATCTCCGCCCCTCGAACATCCGCATCTCCTCTCCCGGCTCGAGCTCTTCGCGCGGGGCAATCTCGCCGAAATAGTGCCGCCTGCCCACCGGATACGTGACAAGGCGCGACTTCTCGTTCCGGCAGAGTCCGTTCCACCGATCCCAGAGCCGCGTCCAGAATCCAAGCGACGCAAAAGCCTCAAAAAAACCAATCATCCGCTTAACGCGGAACGCCATTCCGTTCAGCCCCCACCTGCGCTGCCATCTGCGCTCTGCAAAGGCCTTGCGGCAGGAATACAGGAAACCGAACGCAAGCGAACCCCATCCGTGCAAAAACCTCAGAAACGGATTGTCGGGCACGTTCTCGGAGAAGAACACATCCACGAACACACCACAGCACGGAGGCGGGGCTACAAGATCCTCCCGCGTGACGAAACTTGTGCCGCAAAGGCGTATCCTCGGGAAGCACAGTCCGTATCCCTTGGGCACGCCAGGCTCGTATATCGCGTATTTCCCTCCGAAGCGCGCCATGAACGCATCGCGGAAGCGCGGCCAGTCCGAACGCGGGATGTTGACGTCGAGGTCGTCGTCCCAGGGGATGAATCCCCGATGCCGCGCGGCGCCTAGCGCCGAACCGCCGCCGAGAATGAGCCTCGCGCCCGTCTCGGAGACGACGGCGAGGATGTCGTCCAGAATCGCGGCAAGGCACCTCTGCAGCGCGGCAAGGCGCTCCCCTTCCAGCGGAATCGCCCCTTCGGCTTCAAGATGCTTGTATGCGTCGAACGTGGAAAGTCCCATTCAGCATCCCTCCCGCCACGAGGCGATCAGCCGCTCGTACGCCTCCATGAGCCCAACACGCGGCCTCCACCCAAGAGCCTCCAGCTTCGCCGCGGAGAGGCGCAGCCTGCTTATCGGCGCGTACCCCATGCCCTCCGTCGGCCTTATCACCACGCGCGAAGGCGGATGGGCCGCGCAAAGCATCTCCGCCAGTTCGCGTATGGAGCAGTAGGACGCGGAGTTGCACACATTGTACGCCTCGCCCGCCTCGCCTCTTTCCAGCAGCAGCTGTATCGCATCCACCGCATCTGCAAGCGCGCAGTAGCATCTGGCGCTGGATCCGTCTGTGTGAAGCACCAGATCCTCTCCTCGTGCGATCGCCCGCGCGAACTGCGCGATCACGCGGTTGTCGCCCTCCATGGCCTTCTCGCCCACGATCTGCGCAAGACGCGCGATCCTCACCGGAACGTCGTATTCCCGCGCATACGCCGCGCACAGTCCCTCCGCCATACGCTTCGACGCCGGATAGGAGCTGCGCGGCGCAAGATGGTCCAGCGGACCCAGCGCGGACTCGTCGATCGGCGAATCCCCCTGCGGCGATCCGTACACCTCCATGCTCGAGAGATACACCATCCCCTTCACCTTCAGCGCACGGGCGAGCTCAAGCGCATTCCGGGTACCGTCGAGCGTCACGGCCATCGTCTCGACCGGACGCTCCACCATGTTGCGCGAGGTGGTCTCGGCCGCCGCGTGGACGATGAAGTCCACTGGCGACGCCAGCCGTCCGCGATCAAGCGGACGCGTCACATCCCATTCCAAGATCTCCACGCCTTCGACTCCGTCTAGGAGACGCCTCGCCTTCTCCATGTTCCTCGCCGCCGCCACTACGGAACCTCCGTTCGCCGCAATCGCCTTGACAAGCGCCGCGCCAACCAGTCCGGTGGAACCTGTCACAAGATACTTCACCTCTGCGCCTCCTTTGCCGCCCGGGCCTTGAGCAGCGCGTCTAGGAATATGATGTCCTCCGGCGTCGTTATCTTCACGTTCCCGCGGTTCCCGGGAACGAGATGAATCGGGATGCCAAGAGTCCAGCATATCGTGGCCTGGTCGATCATGTCGGTGTATCCCTCCGGGCGCGCGCGTATCCTCTCGTGGGCGGCCAGGATGTCTCCAAGGCGGAAGCTCTGCGGCGCCTGCGCGGTGTAGGATTCTCTCCGATACGGCAGCGCGTCTATCGTGGAGCCGTCCTTCGACAACACGATCGTCTCGAAGCACGGCGTGTACGTGACGGCGTTCCCGAATTTCTCCACCGCCTCGATGTTGGCGGTGATGACCTCGGGAAGAACGTACGGACGCACGCCGTCGTGGAGAAGCACCACGGCATCTGCAGGATACTTCGCGGCGGCGGCTCTGAGCCCGCTGTAAATCGAGTCCTGCGCCGTGGCCCCGCTTTCCGCGAGATCAAGCGGCTTCGCGATGCCGTACTTCGCCGCAAGTGCGCGGCAGTCGTCAAAATACTCGGGCGACACCACCAGCACGATACCATCCACAAGCGGATGCTCCTGGAACAGCGCGAGCGTATGGGCCAGAACAGGCTTGCCGTCCAGCTCAAGAAACTGCTTCGGAACGTCAGCGCCCATCCGCGTACCAACACCTCCTGCGAATACGACCGCTATGTTCATCGCATTTCTCCTCCTTGAATTTCAGGCGGCGGGAAGACCGACTCCAGATACCCGCGCAGCCACACGAAATCATCCTCCGCCGTGTCGGGACCGTCGTTGAAGCACACGAGCCTTGGCTCGAACGTGCGTATCATCTCGGGTCCCTCGCGCCACCTGCCCGGCACGATCTGCAGCGAGTCAGCCCAGCTGGGAATCAACCGCCGCCACCAGGCCGACGCACGGTTCGTGTTGAACGTGGCGCGGCGGAAATGGCCGTGGCCCTTCGCGATCGCGTAGCCGGCGTAGATCGAGCGCTGCACGAGCTTCGGGTTGCGGAACGGAAACGCGAGCTGAGACTCGATCTCGGCACGGAAGAACTCGTAGCACGCGACAACGTCGTCCCTGCAGTATGCGTCCACATTGTGGTGAGGAAGCCGGCCGACCATCGAACACGGGCCAGGACGCATCCCGAACCGCGCGCGCAGAAGAGCGTCCGCCGTGTCGAGGCGGTTGCGGTAGTCCTGCTCCACGCCGTTTGCGGACGCCCTTCGCCGCATGCCATAGCGGAAGTACGGATATCCATCGCCCGCGAAGAAGAAGCTCTCCGGCACGCTTCCCCAGAACAGCGTGTCGTCGTTCGAGTAGAGATAACGTTCAGCGAGACCGGGGATGCGGGCTATGTGGTGTTCGATTACTCCGGACGAAAAGCACGGCAGTATATCACGGGGCATTATCTCGGAATGGCGCACTATCCGCACCTTCGGATCCTTCAGCTCGGGCCATGGCGGCACAGACTGGTCGTCGTCCATGACAATGAAGATGCAGCGTATCCACGGCACTCCCTTCGCGGCGCTGCGCAGCGAATAGCGAAGCATGTCGCCGCCGCGGTAACGGCACGCGCCGTTGTGAACGCTGTCGTTCGCCACGCCGAACTTTTCCGCAGTGGCAATGCGTTTCGCGCGCCACTTTGGATCCGCATCGTCGCACCAGAGATATACTAGGTCGATGGGCGTCATCTCTGCTCCTCGTTCATCCATCCCTCGATGATGTCCACGGCGCGCGCGGACGCCCTGCCGTTCTCCATGCATCCCTTCCCCGCCAGGAACGCGGCGGAATCGGCGGCAAACTTCTCCGCATCAAACGCCTCTATCGCGCGGCAAAGCGCCTCGTTAGTCTCGGCCACGGGGAACGGCGTCGACTCGAGCGGATAGTAGAATCCGTGCATGCCGTCGTACGCGGCCTTGTCGGGCGCGAACAGAAACCCCGGTTTCCCGCCCAGCAGATAATCGTAGATCCAGCTCGAATAGTCGGTGATTCCTGCATCGGCCGCAATGAGAAGTTCCTGCATGTCGTCGTATCCGGTGGCGTCCAGTACACCTGCGGGGAAGGATATCAATCCTTCGGCGAGCGCCTTGGCGTCAAGCGGATGCAGGCGCATCGCGATTGTCCATGCGCCGCCGAAGCGGCGTTCAAGGGCGTCCTTCCATGCGCGAAACGCATAAGCGTCCGAACCTTCCGCCAGCGCGGCGTCGCGGAACGTCGGCGCAAAAAGCGCGAGATTCGCATCCTCCGGGAGGCCGAGCGACGCGAACACCCTACGACGCATCTCTTGCCTCTTGTCTTCGGGGAGGAAGAACACGTCGTTGCGCGGATGACCAGTGCGGAAACGCGGGGCGGCGGCGAGAGGACACGCCGCGAAGACAGTGTCGTCGAAGTCGCTGTTGGAGAGGATAGCATCCACGACGGCGGCGTTAGCGACTCCAGTCCCGTCCGTGGCGCTCTTTCCGGCGTCGAGCCGCTTGATGCCGAGAGAACCGTGCCACGTGTTCATCACAAACTGGCCGTGGCGCTTGGCAGGATTGCCGCGCGAGACGAAGAAATGCGAGTTCTCCACAACCACCTTCGCAGTTGCGAGCTCGCGGTAGGCGGCACCTGTCCAGCGCCGCACGGCGCGCCCGGTGTCGGGCCTGCCGCCGCATGCACGGTACGCTGCGTCGGAAAGCAGCCACACAATGTCCACATCGGCACGACGACGCGACAGCTCCTTGGCGATGTACTTCGGATTGCACGTGCACGTCCATGACGACGTGACGAAGAGGACCTTGTGCAGGTCCACCGGCAGTCGCGCCGCACGACGACGACGAACGGCCGAGACCAGACGTGAACGCCACAACCGGCGGCGCAGCTTCTCAGCAAGCGTTCCGTTGCCGAATGAATTGACGAAGCGCTTAAAAAACGCCATCATGCCGTAGCGGTTCATTCGCCCGGACCACCTTTCTCGAAGGATGACGGAACGGGGAAAAGAGACTCCAGCGTCTTGCGCAGCCATGCGCGGTCTTCGTCAGTCGCAGCCTCGGTGTCGTTGAAGCAGAAGAGCCCCGGACGCCACTTGCGCAGCATCTCGACGCCCGTCTTCCACCCGTCGCCGAAGAACTGGAGCGAGTCGGCGTAACCCGGGCGGAGGAGCCGCTTCCACCAGGCGCGCTCCCCCTTCACGCGGAAACGGGCGAGACGGAAGTGCCCATGCCCGCGCGCGATCGCATTGTATGCGTAGAGAACGCGATGGACATGATTCGGACTACGAAAAGGGTATTCGTACATTGGCTCAATGTGGCGAATGAACGCGCGATACGTTTCCAAGACATCGCTTTTGCGATAGGCGTCGACATTATGGTGTGGATAACGTCCAAGCGCCTTAAGGAAATCGTCCGCGTGGCAGCCACGATTAGCCTCGCGTGCAAGGCTGGCCGATCTTTCCAGCGTACGCACATATGTTGGATAGGCGGCTTCGCAGGATGGTTTACGATCACCGCCAAAGCGGAAGAACGGATATCCGTCGCGAGCGTAGAAGAAGTCCGGCGAGAGCGGCCGGGCAAAGAAGGTATCGTCATTTGAAAAAAGAAAGCGCTCGGCGAGCCCAGGGATGAACGCGAGTCTGCTTTCGATAAGGTCTGCGCAAAAGCAAGGCTTCGAAGGATCGGGCAGTATCTCGCCAAGGCGGACGATCCGCAGTTTCGCGTGGCCGACATTTAGCCATGCGGGCGGCGTCGCGTCATCGGCGATTACGAGAAACACGTTGCGCACCCAGGGGACGTACATCTCAGCCGAGCGGAACGAGAAGCGCAGTTCGTCATTCGCAAAGTAGCGGCAATCGCCGTTGGCGGAAGGATCCGACACGAGGTTGAAGACCCGCATCGTGGCGAGTCGCCGTGCATTCCAGACCGGATCGGCCGCGTCACACCATGTATATACGAGATCTATGGCTTCCATTTTTTCAACCTTGCCTCTATTTCGAGAAGCCGCCGCCGTTCCGCCTTCAACCCTTCGATTTCAACGCAGCGTTTCCGGAATCTCTCGAGGTTTTTCGTCACGTCCCTGGCCAACGCGAACTTGGCGGCCATCTTCGCAAATCCGAGTCCCGTGCGAAGCCAAACACGAAAGAGCGCATTCGTCTCAAAGCGGCGCAGCGCACGGACTGCCTCAAGACGCGAGACCGCGCGGGCTGGACCGGACGGAACGGGCGCAGACAGAGCTTCCTTCAAGAACTGCGCGAGCCCGTTACGCATCGCGTCCAACCGCTTCTGAATGGCGTCGTCGTCCAGTGGACGCCCCAGCTCGGCGACGGACGGCATCTTCGCGGGATCGTCGAACATCCTCTCCTCCAGTCCCAGCTGCTCCAGAAGCTCGCGCATCCGACCAGATTTTGGGCCCCTTGAAACCAGAACCGCAAACGGACGATTGAAAATCACCGCGAAACAGACGCCGTGGAAGGAATCCGTTAATACGAGCGGTGCCTGCGAAACGGACGCTAGCCACTCCTCGATGCCCAAAGCCGCGTCCAGTCGGCAAAGCCTTCCTTCGAGTTCGCCCTTGTGCGCCCTGAAATATTCGTCGAGGCCGCGTTTCCCATACGGATTCACGGCATACCATACGACGACGTCCGGCCCGCACGGCCTCTTTGCGGTCATAGAAAGCGACAGCCACTCCTCGCGACGCAGCAGGAACACCGGGTCTGCAACGACCTTCGCAGGGACACCGAGCGCTGAAATGATCTCACCCGCCGATGCTTCCCGTACGCCAACGGCATCACATGCACCCATCAACCTCTTGAGGAGGCCACGTTCGTACGTCGCAACCGAATCCACGCCAAAACTGGCCGCAGCGGAGACAATGCGCTTGTCGGGGTTCGCAAAGAGGAGGAAGTAGGCTTCCTTATACCATCCGACGATACTCGGGTTCCACACTTGGTCCGAGCCAACCACGAATGAAGCGTAACGCGCGTTGAGATTCTTGAGCGTCTTGGCGCTGCCCACGCGCTGCGTGGACGGGATGTGCCGCCGACGGAACTCATCGAACTTCGCGTTCGGTGGTTTGGCGAGAACGCGCGGGAGATCGGTCCTGAAATCAATGTTGCGCACGTCAAAACCCATGCCGCGCAGGCCTTTGTTCAGCGCGTAGGCTGTCAGGACCGCGCCGAAATTGACGGTCTCCCAATGGAAGTTCAAAACAGCCACATTGCGATCGATTTCCGACAGCGCCTTCGCCACCGCGTCCTTGACGGACATCCCAGAAGCGATGCATGCACGGAACAGCTCACGGCCTGGGGCTGGCGTGGGCGGAGTCCTCAACCGTATCTGCCGTTCCGCGATGCTCGCTGGCGGGTACTCGGAAATTTTTGCAAACGCGGGGCGCACGGACTCGAAAAGGCGTCTCCCTTTCTCTGTGTTTACGAGGATCACGGAGGTCCCCTTGGCGTCGTCCATCTCCGCCGGCACTTGCCAGAAATCACCGATGGTTAGATCCCCAGGGCGCTCCATTGAGCAGAATGGACAATTCAGGCAGCCATCTTGAAGCCCAAGTCCGGACGACATCGCCGTCATGTATTCGTCCTCTTCCTTCTCACGCCAGACCTCACGCCCGTCTTTCAAGACAACATGCAAGAGATAGTGATGGTGGCGCCAGCCGCGCGCCTTGCTTCGGAACTCGATTTTCGCAACGTTGTCGCGCCCCCAGTTATCGTCGAGATAGCGGTCGAAGAGCTTCTGATCAGGGCATCCCGCGCAAATAAGATCAACGGTGATAAGCTCCTCGGCGAACCCCGTAAACTTCCTTCTGATGGCGGCTACTTGGCAAGGCGTGCCAGTGAAGAGCACGGGGACACCCGATTCGAGCGTCGCGTGCAGTTCGGCGAGGAAGTCTGACGCAATCGGCACCTTCACGTACTTCGAGCCGCGTAGCCGCGCGAGGGATGTCTCATCGCGCACGATTTCGTTATGGCAACGGAATTTTTCGTCGAACGCCACGCCGCAGACCGCGCCGCCGCGCGCGAGGATGTTTCTGGCGAGAATCGTAAACGCACCGCCGGAGGAGCTCTCCACGCGGATGTCGTCGGACGCCATGACGGCATGGCAAGTCTGACGGAACGAAACGGTCATGCGAAGTACCTCCGTAATGCGCGGAACATCGTCAGGAACGGGTGCGCATGGAACGCAAAGGCCTTCGTCCGTAACTTGTCATATCGCTGCCGCGTTGCAGCAAGGCAACTGATGAGGATTGGCAGCGGACTATCCGCGTCAAAGAACGGATACGCGACCTCTGATGCCATATCCCGTCCAATCCCTAGCGCGGGCAGCAACTCGTCCTTCGCTTTTCTGAAGAAACTTTCCATGGCGGCTGGATCACGCATAGAGACAACGACTTCGTAAAGTGACTGCGAGGCCGCACGGGAAAAGGCGACGCGGAACTGGTCGAATATACCCCGAGCCAAGAGTTCCTCCCGCACACGAAGCCAGGCGCGTGCCGACATCTCGGGCATCCTGTCAATTCCCGAACTGAGGTTGCCGCCCTGGTTCTTGCGGTAATGGTAGCGCGCTGAATCGTCGACGGAGATTCTCGCAGCCGCGGCAAGCGCCGTCGCGACGAAAGCAAGATCGTTGACCCTCGGCTGCTCCTGGAACCTGACTCCAAGGTCCCGCACGAAGGAGCGCCTGAAGAGCCGACCTCCCATTTGTGCGCGCAACGCCGTGAAGAGCCTTTCCGCGAGAAGCGTCGGGGCGAACGTCCGGGGCAAGCCCAGCGCCTTGCGATCGACCGTCCAAACACGATACTCGTCGTGGGTCGCATCGTCAAAGTAGCGCATGCCCGTCAAGACGACGTCCGACGACGACGACTTCGCCATTCGGCACAGCGCGCCAAGCGCGCCGCGGTCGAGCCAGTCATCGGCGTCGCAGAAGAACAGATACTCGCCGTTCGCTTCGTCGAGGCCCTTGTTTCGCGCGGCTCCTGCGCCCCCGTGCGCAGAAGAGATTTGTCTCAGGCGAGAATCCCGCGCCGCATATCCCGCGAGGATCTTCGCCGAACCGTCCGTCGATCCGTCGTCCACGCAGAGGACCTCGATGTCTTTCAGCGTCTGGCCGAGGATGGAGTCAAGGCATTCGCCGAGGTATTTCTCGACGTTGTAGACGGGGATGATGACGGATACCTTTGGCATGCTTTCACCCTCAATGAATAAAACTCGGCCGGTCCGTGCGCCCGCGCAGCCTGTTCCACACACACCTGGCAACACGTTTCAGCAGCGACTTCAGTTCTGGCTTCGGCCGCCGCATGAGTTCGCGCAAGGCCGTCATCTGAACCTGCGACAGGAACGCGGTTTCCTCTGGCGATGCAGAGGCCAGGACTGCCGCAAACGCCGAAAGCCTTTCCTCCGAATCGAGTTTCCACGCCTTGCCGGACATCGCCACGGAAAGTTGCGCCGCGAAACGCGCAAGGGCCGTTTCGGGACGCCGCAACTCCTCGCGAAACGGCTCGAACCGGTATAGCGCGAGCAACACGGCGAGCAAATTCCGGGCATGACGCCGCGACGCAGCCTCCCCTGTCGTAATCGACTCGTTACGCACGCGGCGACGATAGAAGCGATCGTACACCGCCATGCACCGTTCAGAGTAGTACAGCGACAGGGGCGTAAAGTAATTGTCCGCACGCGTCGTCACGTCGGGAAACGGATAGTCTCTCCCACGAATCGCCGTGGCGCGAATGAGGCGGAGCGGCGGACTGACGTGGAAGCAGTCGTTGTCGAAGAGTTCGCGCATGAGCGCCATCCCGCTCATGACCTTCCCGCAACAGTATCGGGAAATGGAATAGTACCGGGTCATGCGTTTTGCCCACGCACGGAATTTCGGCGACACGTCGTCCTCGCAGAACACCGAGGAGGCGAATATGACTTGGTCAAGATGCTCCTTGTCTGCCAGCGCGCACAACCTGTCAAAGGCGGTGGCATCCAACAGGTCGTCCGCGTCCATGAAGTAGAAGAACTCGCCCGTTGCGGCCTTAACGCCAACTTCGCGGGCGCGAAACGCACCAACATGCGTCGTCGTGAACAGCCTTACGCGTGCATCCTTCGCGGCGTAGTCCGCGAGGATCTTCGCCGAACAGTCAGTCGATCCGTCGTCCACGCAGAGGACCTCGATGTCCTTCAGCGTCTGCCCGAGGATAGAATCGAGGCATTCGTCGAGGTACTTCTCGACGTTGTAGACCGGGATGATGACGGAGACCTTAGGCATCGTCAGATGTGCTCCTCGTAGCCGCGGAAACCGACATTCAGCCCGTGGAAAGGGGCGAGGAGGGTGCCGAGCGGCGCCCCCTCCGTCATCTTCGCGAAGGCGTTCATCCCCTTCGGCGGGTCGCTGACGACGACCTTGACGTCCTTGTTGTTCTCTTCCAGCCAGGTCTTGAGCGCGCTGCCCACGAACCCGCAACCGATTATTCCTACTGTTGTCATTGCCTGTCCTTCCTTTCGACGGCGCACATTATACCAAACATACCGCCTGTGTTAGAAGTTAAAATAAATAAACGGATTGTGCGCATTCATCACGAGGCACGACACGCTGACGACGAACAACGCGAACTGGACGGCGTAGCCGACCGCCACAAGCCACGCGCCAGAAAGGCACCGCGCTTTGAGAATCGGCGCAGAACCGATGACCGCGCACGCGAGCGGCACCAGCATCTCGCGGCTCCAGAAGATCGCCGCGCCGTCCACAAGCGGCACCGCGCCGAACATCGCCGCGAGATGGCTCCCCGCCGCGCCGATCGACGGCGCGCGGAATAGCACCCAGCCCAACACGACCATCACCATCGTGAACGGCTGGTAGAAGAGGCGCAGCACGAAGGAACCCTCAACCTTCTGTACCCAGCCAGACAACTTTTCGCCAGCGATCAGCACACCGTACAGACAACCCCACAGGATGAACGTCCAGTTCGCGCCGTGCCAGAGTCCGGTGAGAAACCAGACGACCGCCAGGTTGAAGACGAGTCGGCCCTTGCCCACGCGGCTTCCGCCAAGCGGGAAGTACACGTAGTCGCGGAACCACGAGCCAAGCGACATGTGCCAGCGCCGCCAGAACTCCGTCACCGTCTTCGAGATGTACGGGTAGTTGAAGTTCTCGAGGAAGTTGAAGCCGAACATCTTGCCGAGGCCGATGGCCATGTCGGAGTAGCCGCTGAAGTCGAAGTAGATCTGGAGCGTGTAGCAGACGGCGCCTAGCCACGCGAACGCGACGGAGCCCGGCGCGCCGGCGAACGACTTGTCCGCCACCTCCGCCATCAGGTTCGCGAGCAGCATCTTCTTGTTGAAGCCCACGACGAAGCGGAAGACGCCCGCCGTGAACTGGTCCCACGTGGTGCGGCGCGCCGCCAGTTGGTCACGCACCGTGGTGTAGCGCACGATCGGGCCTGCGATGAGCTGCGGGAAGAGCGCGATGTATAGCGCGAGCAGGAGCGGGTTGCGCTGCGCCTTCTCGCCGCGCGATACGTCCACAACGTAGCTCAGCGCCTGGAACGTGAAGAACGAGATGCCGATCGGCAGGAGAAAGCTAGTCTGCGGGATCGCGCCCTGCCAAGACGGGAACCACGCGCGGAGCGTCGCCGTGACGAAGTTGCAGTATTTCCACACGCCAATGAGCGCGAGGTTGCCCGCAACCGCAACGGCAAGCGTCGCCTTTGCGCCACGCAACCGCCGTTCACGCAACCACTCGATCACGAGCGCGGCCACGTAGTTGAACACGATGGAGGCGAGCATCGCGAACACGAACTTCGGCTCGCCCCAGGCGTAGAAGCCAAGGCTCGCCGCGAGGAGAAAGTAGTTCTTCAGGTTCCACTTGAACGGCAGCACGTAGTACACCGCCAGCACGAGCGGCAGGAAGAGGAACAGAAACTCTATCGAAGTAAACAGCATGTGTCTTTTATTGTAGGATTGGCGGTTGAGAAACAGGGGTGCGCATGAACTTGGCGTTTCCAATCGCACCGGAATTCACCAGTTCCACGACCACATCAGGCCGACAAGCGACAACGATGTCAATAACGTCCGACAGCGAGCCCAGTTTGCGCGGGTCGACGACAATCACCTCTCGGCAGACTGTAGCCAGAAATGCCGCCACGGGATTGGCAAAACTGTCCTTGACGATCATTACGCGGACGGCGGTCATGGCGTTCTTGTTCTGAATCGACACCCGTTCCGCATCGCGGCCATATATTGCATATGTGTTACGTTTGTGTATCGACTTTACGGACAGCACGTGCAGGTCCAGCAACGTGCTTGCGAAAGCGCCTCGAACCGTCTGCTCGCCATCAACGGTCCGGACGAAGTCGGTATCGAATCGCGGAACGAGATACGCAAAGCCGTCAACACCGGCGAAAAAGCGCCCTGTACGTCGGCCATGAGCCCCAAGGAAACAGACATCTGCCATCCGTCTTCCCCAGTTCCCCTCCGTGAGCAGCGCAGCGTCGCGCAATGCGGGAACGTTCAACAAGTCGGCCAGCCTGTCTGCCAACAGCCTTGTCGCGCCGAATGCCGCATGAATCCGCCAGTGGTGGTCCGTGCGAAAGAAATTCTTCTCCACGTCCTCTTCTGTTGGCGCAAATGCGCCCACTAGATCAAGCGTTCCAACGCCAAGCCGATCAAGTTCACCTACAACGCAAGTCGCTCGGATATTTGGATTTTCAAACTCCCATCCCGTCGGCATCATGTTTCCTCGGAGCGGAAACTTTCCAGGCGCCTGGACATACAAGAAGGGTATGCCGTGTGCGTTGACACGCTTTGCGAGCCACGCCACCGATTTGACAAAATCTCCGTCTGAGTCATGTCGTGCCGAATACTGGTATCCAAGAGACCCGTCGGAATAGAGCATGCGCGAATTGCACATCCTGCGCCCCGCCAGCCTGACCATACCACCGTTTAGGTCCACGAACCTCTCTTTCCAAAGCTGTTTCCCCACAAGGCGCTCCTTCAATGACTGGCGTGATGGATTTTTCCCGACGCCGGACCACAGCTGCCGCAACGAGTGGCAGCAGAATATGGTAATCAGGGAAATGAACGCCCAAACGAATCCAAGTCTCGAAACTTTCGTCATTTTGCCGCCACGCATTTTTACTGCTCAGTTTCGATGTCCTACGTCATGGGCGCGCGAGCCTCCGCCCGACCTTTATCAGGAACCTGCCGATCGAACCCATAAGACCGTTGCGCGACTCCCTTGCCTTGATCCGTTCCCTAACCTTCTCAAAGCCCATCTGCGAATGTTCGAGGAAAACGCGCATCGCATTCCTCGCCGCGTCCGGATCAAAAGAAAGAAGGGAGGACTCGCCTTGTGGTTTTGCCAGGTCGGCAAAAAGGCGTTCGTACGCTTTGCGGTGGTCGAACGAACTGAGCAACTCAAACGATTTGCGCGCCAACTCCCCCTGGCGGAAGCACTCCTTTGGATTGTGAAAGAGCTTGGCAAGTACGGATGCGGCCGCCTCAATATCGCCTTGAGGAACCTGGAACGCACCAGTTCCTTCGTCAATCGTTAAGAGATACGGCATTTCGTAAGCGACGACCGGAAGCGAGGCCATCTTCATCTCCACGATGGAATGGCAAAACCCCTCGAATTTCGACGTGACGAGTCCTGCTCCGGCCGCTTCAAGATATGGACGCACGTCTTTCTGGAAACCGTACATGTGAACGGCCTCCCGCAGGTGTGGTCTGTCTCTGACATAGTCATCAAGGAGCGAACAGACCTTTGGATCTCCGTCGCCGAGCATAAACAGCTTCGCGTCATGGACGTCGCTACGCAGCCGTTCGAGTATCTGTATTGCGTGAAGCGGACGCTTGAGGTCTACAAGACGCCCCAACCACACGATGTTGTGTGGATGTTCCGTACGCCGGAAACCGCCCATGATGTCGGCGTCACACGGCGGGATGGCGAGCGCCCGGCATCCCATAACACGGAAAAAGGCCTGATCTGTCGGGGAGAGCGTGATCACGGCGTCTGCTGAAGCCACCTTTCCCAGAACGGTTTCAGCTCGTGCGCTGCCGTTTGCAATCATCCAAGAAAAGACGCTGTGCCAGAACACGACGAACGGGACTCCGACGGCGTGCGACGCCTTTAAGTCCGCTGCAAGTTTCTTGACGTCGTACGCATCATGCTCTATTACAATCTCCGCGCCGCGCTCCCGAAGCAACGCTTCAAGCCGGGACGAACGGCCATCATCGGATCCAATGTCTTTTTCCGAAATGACAACCGGCTCGTACCCCCATCCCGCAAATGTCCCGATCTGGAAAGACGCCTCGCGCTGGATACCGCCGCATGATTCAACATCCCTGTAGATCATCGCAATCTTCTTGAAGTTCATTGCCGTCACCTCCGGTTTGACAACTTGCGCACATGTGGCTTGACACTGCGTAAAGCGTGGCGCGTGGACGCAATGCCGAGCCGGAGGCCCAACATGGCTAGACGCAATCTTTCATTGCCGACAAGGGGAAGGCTCTTTGCAAATCGATACGCCTTGAGTAGAGACGTAGACTTCCTCCTGATGTTCTTGACGAGAAACCGCCTGAGACTCGCCTGTGCCATCCGAACCGCCGCCACCGCATTTCTGGGCAGAGACATGGATTCGGTCGCTCGGCCGAGCAGTACGTGTATCGCCATGGAATGCGCGAGATGTCGAATGTCCGCATCGGGGTCCGCGGCTGTCATAATCGAATTGCTTCTAATCCGGCGAAAATACAGGCACTTGCTAGTGGCCTCCGCCTTTTCTGCCGTCGTCATTGCCAATGGCGTGAAGTACACATCTTCGTGAATCAGTCCTTCAGGGAAGGAGAGTTTTGTTTGTATGATCGACTTCCTGCGCATAAAGCGCAACGGCACTGCAGGGAAATATCCTCTGTTTCCGATAAGGGTCTGCAGCAGCGACGCACCGTCGGTCACCTTGCCGCAAAGCTCTGCGGGGACGACATAGTCCGGCTCTTGGGCGCCCTCGATCTCCGGCACGGAAGTTGAAGCGAACACAAAGTGGTCCAGTGCGTCGCGTTCGCAAACAGACACGCATGTCTCCATGGCATCGTCGGCAATCCAGTCGTCGCTGTCGATGAAGCAGATGTACTCCCCCGTCGCCATGAACATACCCGCGTTCCGCGCCGCGCTTAGTCCCGCATTGGCCTGCGTCATCACCTTTACCCTACGGTCTCGCGCGGCATATTCCGCAAGGATCGCGGAAGAACCGTCGGTGGATCCATCATCAACACATATCAGCTCGAAATCGTCGAACGTCTGGCGCAGCACGGAATCAAGGCATGCGCCGAGATACCGTTCCACGTTGTACACAGGAACCACGATTGAGACTCTGGGCGCGGCTACAGTCATGAACGGGTTCCCCGCCGCAAGGCCGCATACTCATCCCTGAGCGACATGAGGTTGTCCATCGCCTTGTCGATGGTACACGGCCTGCCGGTCTCCACGTCCACCCAATGCGTGTAGAGAATGTAGAAAATGTAGAACACCTCTTCCAGCGTCCGATTGTTGGTGCGGCGTGGGTTCTTCTGCTTGTCGACCGTTAGTCCCCATCCGGCGTAGAACGGCATGCCGTACACATGGACCTCCTTGCCGGCCATTAGCGCCTCGAATCCCATCTGCGTGGAGCAGACGTAGACCTTGTCGACGATCTCCATGAGTGAATACGGGTTCACTGGGGCGGTCATGCGGAACACGTTGCCTTCCTCCTTCACGCCGGTGTAGTAGCCGCCGCGTTTGCCGGTCATGGTGTCCGGGTGTGTTTTCACGACAATGTCGGCATCGGGGTTTTCGCGCTTCGCGTCTTCGAGCATGTCGGCGAACGTCTGGTCGCTTCCCCAGCCCTTCGCGATTGCCTGGTCTCCGTACGACTGGTCGACTACCAGCACTTTGCGGCGCCCGGGGCGTCCAACCTGTGGCGTGAAGATCGGCTGGTGGTTGTACTTCGTGAGCTTTGAAGAGACGATCCGGTCGATGAGCCGCCGCGCCTCTGCGCATTGCTCCGGCGTCACTTTCAACGCAGGGTCGTTTAGCATCTTCTCTATTGAGCTAGGGCGGGTCGCGTCGAAGTAGAAGCCAAGTGTGTCGTACACGACCGAGCATCCGTGACGATAACGCGGCGCGGCGGCAGCGTTCGCCCATGTGTCCGCGCTGCGGAGAAATCCGTCTTCGCATAGGACGAGCCTTGCGCCTTCGCGCACGGCGGAGGCGACGACGCAGATGTTGCTCCCTATGGGATTCATGCCCCATGCAAAGCAGAAGTCGGCCTTCCCGTCGGAGGCGGAGGTCCATTCGAGTGCAGGCATCGCCTGCATCACCACTTCATACGTGTTCAGATACAGCCCCCGTCCAGACATGTTGAACGGTGAGATGCCGTCGCGGGCGTTGGCGTCGAGGAGGGCTGTCATCGCCGCCGGGCAGAGGGATTTGCACGTCTCCCCCAGTTCGTTGGCGCGTTGCTTCTCCTTCTCGAGTTTCGCGGCCAGGCTGCGCGCCCGCCTTCTGGCGTCGCGGCCGACGATTACGGACGCCAGATGCCGCAACTTCGAGAAGAATCCTCGTTGGTTCTTGCTGTCGCTCATTTCTGCCCCTCCTGTACGCTTCGGCCTAGCAGCGCGTCCACCTTTTCCATGAAAGCCTCCTTGCGGGCTTTCAACGTCTCCAGATGGCGACTAGTCTCTCCCGCGAACCATTCACGGTCGAGCGCCTTCGCCAATGCCGCGTCGAACTGGCTCGGCCAGTCCTCCGCCGCAAGGTCGGTCGAACACGCCTCCACGCCATATTGCTGCATCGCGCCGAAGTTCTTGTGCACGTAGTACGGCGAATAGGCCAAGCTTACGACCGGCGTACCCTCTCCCGCCGCAAAGATGATCGGATGGTGCTTCATCGTCAACAACATCTCCGCGTCCGCGATCACGCGGCGGATATCCCTGAACTGGCCGATGCAATGAAAGGCTTCGATGTTGTCTGTCTGGTAGATGCTGCGGTAGGCCTCAAAACTCTGCATGTCGGTCACGTGCATGGCAACGAAAACAACCCTGTTTACTCCGGTGGCTTCACGTGCCTTGTCGATGGCATCATGGATCCTTGCAAGGACAGCCTGACGCGCATCGCCCTCGGCTATTCCCCAGAAATGAAAGTTTACGGCGACGTACCTTCCCTCGACCTGGCGCTCTGGTGCCTTCTCGCAAAAAAGCGCGTCGTCGTGCGTGCACATCACTCTTTCTCCGCAAACGCCCACCTCCGCAAGATCGCGCGCAGAGTCCTCGTTGTCCCTCAATCCGATTACCTTCACGTCCCTGAACCCCCATTTCGCCAGCCATCTGTCAAGCCTTCCACCCCACACCCCGACGGTCTGCCCGCTCATCACCACGGGCACGCTGAATACCCTGCACAGCCGACAAAGGACCATTCCCTCCCAGAGCCTCGACCTCGTGGCTCCCGTGAGATAGCCACCCCCGCAGAAGTAGAGCATCGACGACTGAGACAATTCCTGGAGGAACATGGCCTTGCGGGCGTTGATGAACCACACCGGCCACCCCCTCTTGACAAATCGCGCGTTCAGCAATGCCATCAATGAGGCGAAAAGAAAACCTGCCTTCCTGAAAAGCGACCCCAGTTTGTACCAGTTGAACCGTCGGCCAGCATTGTACAGAAGCACCCGCGGAGCATAGTCGTGCGCAAAACGTGGATGCTCTCCAAATGAGAAATTCGGGGCTGGCGTGAGATTTCGGATCTGGTATCGCGGATAGCGCTCCGCAAGGAGGCGCAATGTCTCGGCGCACTGCGCCTCGTCGCCCGCGTTGCCGTAACCATATCCGCCCACGACAAGGACGGTCCTTGTTCTCATCCCCCCGCGTCTTTTCTTCACCGTCTTTCCCTCCTTTGCGAAAAGCGAAATAAACTTGAGTCCAACACGTGTTGCGAATGTCCCAAGATGCGCGTATGCAATTCGCGAAAACCATGCGGTCAGGGCCTTGGGGAAATGCCCGTTCCCGAAGTTGGCCGGTGCAATGGCTGACCTTGCAAACTTCTCCTTCGCCGCGTCGAGCTTGTATTCCAGCTGCGGCTTTTGCATTGTCGCGACTTCGGCGGCGTCGAGCGCGCCGCCGGCGAATCCGCAGGCGCGGAACGCCGCGAGCAGCGTAGCGTCGCGGACGACCGCCACCGACTTCCCGAGCGGGTCTGACGTCCATTCCCTCCTGCCCCACGCGTCCTTGACGCTGACGTCGGCCTCGACGCACCAGAAGTCGGGGCATTTGCAGCACGCGGGGACGGCGAATGCGTAGGAACGCCAGAGGCGCGTCCAGCCGTTCTTGTTGCGGTTGGCGAGATGCAGGTTCGTCCCGTCTTCCAGCAGATAGCGCGAATTGAAGTTGCCGGCATCGGGGATGCCGGTCTTGTCGCGAAAATCGACCGTGTAGCCGACGTCTTTCGCGATGTGCTTGCGGTCGGCAAAATAGTCCGCAAACTGCGGCGTAACATTGTGGGAACAGACGAGGGCGCACGTGTAGAGCCGCATCTTCGCGTATCGCTGATGTTCGGCGAATAGCATCTTCACGCCGCGTATGACGCATGGCGTGCCGGTCATGAAGCAGCGGTCGCCCTCTTTGAGCGAAAGGAGGACGTCCGAGAAGTCAATCGGCTCGTAGACGCTGCCGCGCCTTGCGTTCACCTCGTCAGCGGTGCGGGACACAACGGCCGCGCCATGCGGCGCACCGCGCCCGGAAAAGACGCGCTTCGCGTGGATGACTGCGTCGATTTTGTGTTCATTCAGCAGATTGAGCGCGAGCGCGGTCGCAACGCCGCCAGATGCGCTCTTCCTGCGGCCGACGGCATCGGATGCGTCCCAGGCGAGGAAGCAATGCGCCTCGACGTTCGGCTCGGCAATCGGCTGGCGTCCGCGCGAAGCCGCCGCACGTTCCGCCAGCGCGGCAATCTTGCCAGGCGCGTTTGGACAGAACTTCGCGCACATTCCGCATTTCGTGCACTTTGACTTGTCGATCTTCGGCCGCGCCATCAGGTCGCTTCCGGCACTCATGGCGATCGCGCCGCACGGGCACGCCGCGCGGCATATGCCGCAGCCGATGCAAAGCCCAGCCTTTAGCGTCTCCGAGCAAGTCATTTCGCGAACCTCCTCTCGACGGCGGCGAACAATCGGGCGCTCATGGGAATCTTCTTCTCAAATGTGGGCCGCACCGCCTTGGCGATGTCGGCGAACGCCGACATGCGAAAGACGTACGCGATCGCGAGATATGCCGCAGCAGCGGCGGGAAGCGCGGCCACGATGCGCCAGAACGAGAGCGGGGCAATGGCCATTCCGGCGGCGAATGCGGCAGCTGCTGCTCCGGCAGCAGCAAGCGCCGCCGGCAGCACGTCGGCAAGCTGCATCCATATCGAGTATCCGAGTATGCGCCAGTTTGGATACGAGTTGATGAAGATGCGTCCGATTCCAACCGCATAGGCGCTTGAAGCGACAAAGGCATACACTCCGTATCGCCACGAGAGGGCCATCGCCGTGATTCCCACAAGACGGTTGATGATCACGAGCGCGAGGAATGTGCCGCTCTCCCCGCGCGCAACGATCGCCCTCACGTTCACGCTGCTGAAAGGCTTGACCGCATATGTGAAACAGGCTATCCGCAGATACGGCGCCGCAGGCAGCCATTTCTCGCCGAAGAGAATCGACACGGCGGGGTCCGCCACGACCGCGAGAACGGCCATGAGCGGGAACACCAGAAATGTGGAAGATCGGATCATTCTGCGCATCGCGCCGCGCAGACGCTCCGGATCGCCCTGCATCTTCGCAAGCGCGGGAAAGGACACGCGGCCAATCGTCTGATCAATCGAGTTCATCAGTATCCCCGCCACATGGTTGCCCTTGTTCACAAAGGAAAGGTCTGCCTTTGTGAAGCATTTGCCAACGACTGCGGCGTATAGATTGCCGTAGAGCTTGCTTATGACGCCGCCGAGCGTCATCTTCCAGCCGAAGGAGAATAGTGACCTTGCCGACGCCCACGAGAACGTCATTGTGGGCCGCCACCTGATCACCAGCTGCCGCGCCACGGTTCCAGCCGCGCCACCGGCAATCGACGCCCATACCAGAGCCCACGGGCCGTAGCCTGCGTACGCCAGCGATACGCCGGTTATGTACGAAACGCCGACTCTGACCCAACTTATCCTGAAGGACAGCTTGAAGAGCATCTTGCGGATCAACTCCGCGCTTTGGACGCCGTTGATGGAATGGAATACCACCGTCAGTGCGAGCACGCGCAGCATAGGCGTCAGAGCGGGAATGGAATAGAACCTTGAGACTGCGGGCGCGGTGAGGAAGAGCGTGGCGTAGAGGATCGCCGCCGATGTGACGCTTATGTAAAATACGGTGTTGAAGTCGGTCTGCGAGGCGTTCTTCTTCTGGACGAGCGCATTGCCGAAGCCGGCGTCTATGAGGATGTTGGATACGGCGATGAAAACCGAGAGGAGCGCCACGGTGCCGTAGTCGTCAGGCGTGAGGAGGCGGGCGAGGACGAGCGTGACGACAAAGTGCGCCGCCTGGATGCCGAACTTCTCAAGCAGCACCCAGAAGACACCCTTCGCGACTTTGTCTGTCAGCTTGCCCATTGTTCACGCGTCTCAGAGTACAATCACCGTCAGCATGGGAACGAGCCGAAAATGCTCGTCCGTCGTCGCTATGTCCGCTCCATGTTCAAGCGCGCTCGCCGCTATCCACATGTCGTTCTGCGGAATCGGCGTACCCTGCTTGCGCAGCGCCTGGTAGACCTTCGCATAGAGCTCCGTAGTGCGCTCGGTCACGGGAACTGCATTTACAGACGATTTCGAAAGATAGAACGCAAGTTTCTTTTTATTCTCTTCACCCTTTGCCGTGTCGAAAAGCCCGGCACGATATTCTCCTATTACTGTGACGGGCAGCAGCATATTGTCATATCGTTCGAAATCCTTTGGCAAAGCAATCTCTCTCTCAAACAATTTGATCAAGAGGTTTGTGTCAAGAACAATGCTTTTCATTATTTCCACATCTCCTCGTCGATGACCTCAAAATCCTTCTGAACTGAAAGCAGTTCTTCTGCCGCTTCATGGGAAAGCGGTTCACCAAAGTCAAAGAAATCAGGCAACGGCTTCTTCTTGCGCTTGAAGACACCAAGCGCAGTCCCCATCGTGGTCTGGATGAACTTGCTGATGCTCAGCCCGGCCTCCTCCGCGCCCTTGCGTATGGCCTCAGCCAGCACATCGTCAGCATGAATTGTCATTGTCGTCATAGTGAATCACCTTTCTGGTTCGTTATGATTCACATTATACATCAGAATGATGCTGGATGTCAATGCGCCAGACGTTCCACGAGCATCGGGATTGCCTTCTCGAAGGCGACGCCGTACCAGTGCGAGTCGTCGGTGGCCTCGATCGAGGCGCACACCACGTCGGCCGCAAGCGCCGATGCGTCGAGCGCGGAGAGCCCGCGCATCACGGCGCCGGCGAAGACGCTGGCGAACACGTCGCCCGTGCCGTGCGACGTGCGCGCGAGGCGGGGATTGAAGTCGTACTTCACGCTCTTGCCGTCCGAGACCGCAGTGCCCAGAAGCCCTGGATCGAACGAGACGCCCGTGAGCACCACCTGGCGGGCGCCAAGCGAATGGAGTCCCGCAGCGAGACGCTCGATGAACGCTTCGTCGTATCCTTCGAGAACCGGCTTCTCGCCCAGAAGGAACGCCGCCTCCGTTAGGTTGGGCAGTATGTAGTCAGCGCCTGCGCAGAGGCGCGCCATCTCGCGCGGAAAATCGTCCGCAAAGCCGGGATAGAGCTTGCCGTTGTCGGCCATCACGGGATCCACCACGCGCACCGCTCCAGGCGCCGCGCGATGCTCCATTATGCTGAGGATTGGATCGATCTGCGCAGGGCACACGTAGCCCGTGTAGAAAGCGTCGAAGAAAAGCTTCTGCCGCTCCCACTCGGCCTCGATCTTCGGCATCTCTGGCGTGAGGTCGCAGAAAGTCCATCCGGTGAATCCGCCCGTGTGGTTCGAGAGAACGGCGCTCGGCAGCACCGCGCATTCAACACCGCACGCGGAGATCACTGGCAGGGCCACAGTGGCCGAGCACTGTCCCACGCACGAGACGTCCTGTATCGTTAGCAGTCTTTTGCAGTTCATTTGTTTTCGAGTTTCGGGTTTCGAAGTTTCTAGTTTCTGGTTTCGGGTTTCGAGGTTTAGGAGTTTCGGGTTTCGGGGAGTGAGATTCAACCTTCGAAACCTCGAAACTTATAAACTTTACTTGACGAGATCCGTCCAGTCGTAGTCGATGAGCGCGCCGTTAACCACGTTCGCGAACGGCACAACCGAGCTCTTGCGAACGGACTCCGCCCAGCTCTCGGGCGAACGCAGGCACTGAACGCGCGTGAAGAGATCGCGCCGCGCGGCAAAGGCGTGGGCCGCGGCGATGCAGGGTCTTCCGTGCGACACCACCTCGCAGGCGAATCCCGTGCGGCGACGCATGACTTCGGCGAGCGGGATCAGCTCCTCGGCGCGCATTCCAACCATCGATCTGCCCAAAAGATACAGCATCACGGCTGGTCCTTCGTCCGAATTCTTCATCCCGTAGAACGAATGCCTGAGCCCCGCCGTCTCGCCGGTGCAGGCAAGGTCGGCCACCATGATCGCGCATCCCTCCGCCAGCGCCTGCGGCACGCGCATGCGGTGGATGGCGCGGTCCGGCCGGTCGTCGAGCACGATGATCGCGCCCTTCACCTTCCCCTTCGGCAGGAACGTGAGCGCAGGCACCTTCTGCCCGTCGCCGAACGAATACACCTCGCGCAGAATCGTGACGCCATTGGAAAGCCTCTCCGGCGCCGCGGCGGCCTTCACCCATGCGCCCACCTTGGAGATCGGGCGTATTCCCGCGCGGCGGCACACGACTTCGGCGAGCGCATCCCGGCCGCGCGCGGGCCTTGCCTTCTCGGCTGCGGCAAGATCGTCCTTGAGATATTCGTAGATGCTCTTGAAGCCAGGCAGTTCCCTCACCTTGCCCTTCGGCGTCACGTTCTTCGCCGCCCCGGCGAGGCCGCAGTCCACCTTCTTCTCGCTGAAGCCAACATCAAGCTTACGGCATGCCTCGACGTCGACGGGGGGCGTATTCTCGTCGAGCGCAAGCCAGCGCCGCATCCACTGCACGGACGAAGTACGCGTCGATTCCTTCCATCCATGCGGACCCGGCACGTCGGTCATTCCATACCGCGCCGCGTCGAGTCCGCTGTTCTTCACCGTATCCTGCACCACCGCATACGTCTCGCGTGAACCCTTGATCGGGAAGAAGTCGCCAATGCAGCAGTGCATCCTCACGGCGTTTCCGCCCAGCAGCACGTAGCCGGCGTGATTGAAGCCGAACGTCAGCTGTCCGAAGATGTTCTGCTCGGCGTCCTGCGGACCGCAGTGCAGGCACACTTCGCGCAGCGAGCTGATGTAGCACGACGGGCAGGCGGAGACGATGCGCGGATCGATCGACTCGAGAAGCGACGTCATGGTGCCACCGCCCGAGTTGCCCATGCAGCCCACGCCCTCCATGCTCACGTCGCCGCGCGAGTAGAGGTAGTCGATCGCGCGCATGCCGTCCCAGATGCGCTGCTGCGCGGTGCTCTGCCCCAGCAGCGCGGCGAGCGCGCCGTAGCGGTTGTGCGGCGCGCAGCAGAGCCCGCCCGGCACCTGCTCTCGCTCTCCCTGCGCGAAAGGATCAAAGGCCAGCACCGCGAATCCGGCGAGGGCGCCCTGCACTGCGCCGCGCTGGTAGGTGGAGCTTCCCTTGCCGTCGGCGCTGTGGCCGCAGACGAGGATAATGCCCTTGTAGGGCGGCTTGAACTTCACCTCGTCAGGAAGGAACAGGAGCCCCGTCACGAACACGCCCGGACGGCTCTCGAAGATCACCTTCTCGATGCGGTATCCGCTGCGCGCGATCTTCTCGGTGACCTTGGCGTTGAGTGGTGTGCGCGCGAACTTGAGTCCGCCGATCGCCTCGACGTACTTCGCGCGCAGTTTCGCGCGATGCGCATCGTATTCCTCGCGGCTCTTCAGCGAACGCCATGCATTGTCGGCCGCGACGTCGGCAGCCGCCACCTCATTCAGGATCGCGTCGTGCGAAAGGAACTTCTCATCCGCCGGCAACAGGCGCTCCTTCAACGCCGCCGTGATTTCCTTCACTTCTTCCACTTCCGCGGCGGCGCAGGCCGCCATGGCCGCGCACACAAGCGCGGCGGAAATTTTCACTGCTGTTTTCATGGCGACTATTTTACCACACGATTGGGCCGTATGCAAATATGATTCCGCTCTTCAACGGCCATTCGGACTTTTCGTGGAAACTTCCCTGCCGACGAGCGAATCCATTATCATGCGCTTGAGCATGACAAGCTCGTCGGCCATGTCGTGTTCGCCGTCGGGCGGATAGACAAGACCTTCGGCGTACTTTCCAGCGACCGAGAGCATGATGTAGAGGAGGTTCACAAAGAGCTTCGACTCTGAGACTCGAAGGTCGATCGTACCGTCCTTGCGCGCCTTGCTGACAACGGTGTGGAACTTCTTCGCGAACACCGCGACCGCGGCGTTGTACGGGCGCATCTGCTCTGCGGTGCAGCGCTCGTGCTGCACATACGTGTCGAAGTTGCGGTTGAAGCGCAGCACGTCCTTGTGGCTGCGGTATAGCTCGATTATGCTGTCGAGGAAGAACTCCAGCTCCGCGGCGGCGTCCATGCTCGCGCCACTGCGCGCCGCATACGCCTTCTCCACCTCGGCGTAGTACCGCTTCCAGATGTTCGTGCCGATCTCGATCACAAGGTCTGGCTTCGTCTTGAAGTAGCGGAAGAGCGTGGCGATGCCGACCTTCGCCTCGTCGGCGATCTCCTGCAGCTTCACCGCCTCGATGGTACGCTTCGCCATGAGGCGGAACCCCGCCTCCAGAAGCCGCGCGCGCCGCGCGGCCATCTCGATTGCATCTCTTTCAGCGTCTCTCATGTTATTCCTTTTGAGATTGGAAATTTGATGCTGGCAACACTGGCAACAATTATCACTATTTCTCCGCAAGCACCTTGCTTCGGAAGTACTCGATTGCGCCGGCGTGGTCGCTGAATGCGCCGTCGAGCTGCGCCTCGAAGCAGGCGTCGAGCCACTTGCCGATCTGCGGAGATGGCTTGTAGCCCATGGCGAGAAGGTCGCGGCCCATGAGAATCGGCTTCGGGGCGGAGTCGGCCACGCGCAGGCGCTCGGCCGTCTCTTCGAGCCACTTGAGGTCCTGCCCTTCCGATGAGCCGCCGAGGCGCTCGATTGTGCGTCCTTCGTCGTCCGCGCGCGCCACGCGGATGAGCCTGTCGAGACGCTTCACCTCGCGCGCCAGGCGGCGCACTGCCGCGTCGCCCGCATGCGCCTTCCACAGAGAGAACGGCTGCATGTGGTGCGAGACGAGCGGCGGCACCTCCCTGAGAATGCGCTCTTCGTTCGTGAGGCGGCGCAGAAACGAAAGCGTGGGCTCCACTCCGGCGACGTCGTGGCCAAGAGAGCGCAGGCGGCCGCGCACCCAGCGCGTAGTGTCGGGCTTGCCGAAGTCATGGCAGAGAACGGCGAGACCGACGATGAGATCTTCCTCGGAAGAGTGCTCTGGCATCTCGTCGCGCCGCTTCGCGAACGCGTCGAGGCACAGGCATGTGTGGTTCCACACGTCGCCCTCGGGATGCCACTTCGGATCCTGGCGGCATCCGATGAGATGCTGCAGCTCGGGGAAGTAGCGCACCCATCCCGTCTCGCGCAGGAACGCGAGGCCGCGCCCGATCTGGACGCCCTTCGTGAGCAGCTTCGCCCACTCCTCGAAGAGCCGCTCGGGCGGAAGGTCCTCTATCGTCACCGTGCGGCATATCTCGATCGTCTCCTGAGCGGGATGCAGGTCGAAGCGCGCGATGAACTGCATTCCGCGCAGCACGCGCAGCGGATCCTCCACGAACTTCGGCGAGACGTGCCGCAACACGCGGCGCTTCAGGTCGTCGACGCCGCCGTACGGATCCTCGAATGCATCGGCTAGAGGGTCGTAGTACATCGCGTTGACGGTGAAGTCGCGCCGGCTCGCGGCCTCGCGGATGGAGAGGAACGGATCGGAATCTATGAGAAAGCCCCTGTGGCCGATGCCGCGCTTCGACTCGCGCCGCGGCAGGGAGACGTCGATGTCGAAGTGCTTGATCTTCATCACGCCGAAGGAGAGCCCGCACTCGTCGAACTGGAAGCGTTCGCCTATGACGCGCTGCAGACGTTCGGGCTCAAGGCCGTACACTTCAAGATCAACGTCCTTCACCGCGCGGTCGCCTAGCAGGAGGTCGCGCACGGCGCCGCCCACCATTAGGGCGCGCCCGCCTGCCTCCTGCACGGCATCGGCAATCGATCGCACGGCGGCGAAGAGATCGTCAGGCAGAAGCTGGACATTGAGTTTCATTCAACGTTTCAGCGAAGCGCCGGTGGAGGCGTTGCCGACGAACGTGGCGTAGCGCTCGAGCCAGCCGCCCTTGATGCGCGGCGACCAGGGCTTCTGCGCCTTGCGGCGCTTCGCGATCTCGGCCTTCGAGAGCTTTGCGGAGATGGCGCGGCGGGGGATGTCGATCGTGATCTCGTCGCCGTCCTTCAGAAGGCCGATGAGGCCGCCTTCCGCCGCCTCGGGCGAGACGTGGCCCACGCATGCGCCGTGAGTCGCGCCGCTGAAGCGTCCGTCGGTGATGAGCGCCACGCTCTCGCCGAGGCCCGCGCCGATGATGTAGCTCGTGGGCGCGAGCATCTCCTGCATGCCGGGGCCGCCCTTCGGACCCTCGTAGCGGATCACCACCACGTGGCCGGGCTTCACCTTGCCGCCGAGGATGCCTTCGCACGCCTCCTCCTGCGAGTCGAAGCAGATCGCCTTGCCGGTGAAGTTCATCATGCTGGGCGCAACGCCACCCTTCTTCACCACGGCACCGCGTTCGGCGAGGTTGCCCCAGAGAACGGCGAGGCCGCCGTCCTTCGAGTATGCGTTGTCGAGCGTGCGGATCACGTCGTCGTCTTTGATCGCGGCGCGCTGTATCTGCTGGCCGAGGGTTTTGCCGCTGACCGTCTTCGCCTTGAGGTTGAGAAGCTTCTTCGGAAGGCGCTTGAGGATCGCCATTATGCCGCCGGCGCGGTCTAGGTCGCTCACGTGGTAGTGTCCGCTCGGCGCGAGCTTGCAGATGTACGGCGTGCGCGCGGAGATCTCGTTCATGCGCTCGAGCGAGTAGTCGACGCCGGCCTCGCGCGCGATGGCGAGGGTGTGCAGCACGGTGTTGGTGCTGCCGCCCATCGCCATGTCGAGAGTGAGGGCGTTGTCGAGCGAATCGCGCGTCACGAGCTCGCGCGGCACGGGGCCGCCCTTCTTCGCCATGGCGACGGCGAGGAACGCGGCCTCTCGGTAGAGGTCCATGCGCTTCGGATCGGTGGCGAGGATCGTGCCGTTGCCGGGCAGGGCGAGGCCGAGGGCCTCGTAGAGGCAGTTCATCGAGTTCGCGGTGAACATGCCGCTGCATGAGCCGCATCCGGGGCAGCTCGTCTCCTCGACCTTCTCGAGCTCCTTCTTCGTGATCTTGCCCACGTTCTCTGCGCCAACGGCCTCGAAGACGGAGTTGAGGTCCGTATCCTTGCCCGTGACGGGATGTCTGCCGGGGGCCATCGGTCCGCCCGAGGCGAAGACGGTAGGGATGTTGACGCGCAGCGCGCCGAGCAGCATTCCGGGCACGATCTTGTCGCAGTTCGGCACGCAGATGAGAGCGTCGAAGCAGTGGGCACGCGCGATGGTCTCGACGCTGTCGGCGATGAGCTCGCGGCTCGGCAGCGAGTACTTCATGCCCGCGTGCGCCATCGCGATGCCGTCGCACACGGCGATGGTGTTGAACTCCATCGGCACGCCGCCCGCCTCTATCACGCACTTCTTGATCCACTCGCCAACCTTGTTCAGATGGCAGTGGCCAGGCACGAAGCTCTCGTAGCTGTTGCAGATGCCGATGAAGGGCTTCTTCATGTCGGCGCGGACAAGGCCCGTGGCGAAGAGCAGCGAGCGGTGCGGGGCGCGTTCGCTGCCGCGCTTGATCTGGTCGGATATCATGCTTACTCCCATTCGATGGTGCCGCAGGGCTTAGGGGTGAGGTCCATGCATACACGGTTGACGCCTGGCACCTCCGCGAGGATGCGCGCGGTGATCTTCTTGAGGATCTCCCACGGAATCTCCTCGACGGTTGCGGTCATCGCGTCGACGGTGTTCACTGCACGGATGATGACGGGCCACTCGAAGGCGCGGGCGTTGTTCTTGACGCCAGTGGAGCGGAAGTCGGGGATGAGCGTGAAGTACTGCCACACCTTCTTGGCGAGGCCGCACTTCGCGAACTCGTCGCGCAGGATCGCGTCGCTCTCCCTGAGGGCGGCGAGGCGGTCGCGCGTGATCGCGCCGAGACACCTTACGCCGAGGCCCGGACCGGGGAACGGCTGGCGGTACACCATTTCGGGCGGCAGGCCCAGCTCAACGCCGCACGCGCGCACTTCGTCCTTGAAAAGCTGGAGTAGCGGCTCCACGAGCTTGAACTGCAGGTCGGGCGGCAGGCCGCCCACGTTGTGGTGGCTCTTCACCATCTTGGCGGTCTTGGTGCCGCTCTCCACGATGTCGGGGTAGATCGTGCCCTGGCCAAGGAACTCGATGCCCTCGAGCTTGCGGGCCTCCTCCTCGAATACGCGGATGAACTCGCCGCCGATGATCTTGCGCTTCGCCTCGGGGTCCGCGACGCCGGCGAGCTTGTCGAGGAAGCGGTCGGTGCAGTCCTTGTAGATGAGGTTCGCGCCGAGGTTCTCGCCGAACACCTTGCACACCATCTCGCTCTCGTTCTTGCGCATGAGGCCGTGGTTCACGTGCACGCACACGAGCTGCTTGCCGATCGCCTTGATGAGAAGCGCGGCGACGACGGATGAGTCAACGCCGCCCGAGAGCGCGAGCAGCACCTTGCCGTCGCCCACCTGCTTCTTCACGAGCTCGATCTGGTCGGCGATGAAGTTCTTCATGTTCCAGTTGGCCTCGGCCTTGCAAACGTCGAAGAGCCAGGCCTTGAGCGCCGCCTCGTCGGGCATGGCGGGAAGGTTCTCCACCTTGGCGGCGGGATGGTCGATCGCCATCACGGGAATGCCGAGCGAATAGATGGCGGGATCAACGTCCACGTTCACGCCGTCCACGCAGCGGTTCTCGCCGCCGAAGAGAACGACGCCCTTCACGTTGGGGAGGGCGGCGAGCCTTTCGGGCGTGATGTCGTGCGGGTGGATCTCGGAGTACACGCCGAGGGCGCGGATGGCGCGCGCGAGAACGGTGTTCTTCGTGGAGCCGAGATCGAGGATTGCGATCATGTCCTGTTTCATCTGATTTGTCCTTTTGGGATTGTGGTTAGTTCTTGAAGCTGTGGATGGGCGCGGGGATGCGTCCCTTGCGGCGAACGAAGCGCGACGAGTCGAAGCGGTTCACCGCCATCACGGGAGCATGGCCGAGGAGGCCGCCGAAGGCGACCGTGTCGCCCACCGTCTTTCCGGCGACGGGGATGATGCGCACGGCGGTGGTCTTCTGGTTGACCATGCCGATGGCGGCTTCGTCGGCGATGATGCCGGCGATGGACTCGGCGGGCGTGTCGCCCGGAACGGCGATCATGTCGAGCCCGACGGAGCAGACGCATGTCATCGCCTCGAGCTTCTCGATGGTGAGCGCGCCTGCGTTCACCGCGTCGATCATGCCCTGGTCTTCGGAGACCGGTATGAACGCGCCCGAGAGGCCGCCCACGTAGGAGCTCGCCATCACGCCGCCCTTCTTCACCTGGTCGTTGAGGAGCGCTAGCGCGGCGGTGGTGCCGGGCGCGCCTGGATGCTCGAGACCGATCTCCTGCAGGATCTCCGCCACCGAGTCGCCAACTGCGGGCGTGGGGGCAAGGGAGAGGTCGATTATGCCGAAGGGCACGCCGAGGCGGCGCGCTGCCTCCTGGGCGACGAGCTGGCCCACGCGCGTTATCTTGAACGCGGTGCGCTTGATCGTCTCGCAGAGGGTCTCGAAGTCGGCGCCGGGAATCTGCTCGAGCGCGTACTTGACTACGCCCGGACCCGACACGCCAACGTTCACCACGACGTCGCCTTCCGTCACGCCGTGGAACGCGCCCGCCATGAACGGGTTGTCGTCGGGCGCGTTGCACAGCACCACAAGCTTCGCGCAGCCGATCGAGTCGCGTTCCTTCGTGCGCTCAGCGGTGGCCTTCACGATCTCGCCCATCAGGCGCACGGCGTCCATGTCGATGCCGGTCTTGGTGGAGCCCACGTTCACGCTGGAGCACACGCGCTCCGTCTCCGCAAGCGCCTGCGGGATGGAGCGGATGAGAAGCTCGTCGGCGGGCGTCATGCCCTTCGAGACGACGGCCGAGTAGCCGCCGAGAAAGTTGACGCCGAGCTCGCGCGCCGCGTCGTCGAGCGTGCGCGCGATCTGCACGAAGTCCTCGGGCGAGCTGCAGCAGGAGGCGCCGACGATGGAGATCGGCGTCACCGAAATGCGCTTGTTGACGATTGGAATGCCGAAGTCGCAGGCGATGTCCTCGCCAGTCTTCACGAGCGAACCTGCGTAGCGCATGAGCTTCTCGCGGACGGCGCGGCATGTGGCGGCCACATCGCCCGATGCACAGTCAAGAAGCGATATGCCCATCGTAATCGTTCGCACGTCCAGATTCTCGTTCTGGATCATGCGGTTCGTCTCGATCACCTCTGAGATGTTGATCATGGCTAGACCCGGTGCATCTTCTCGAATATCTCGGCCTTCTGGCAGCGTATCTCAAGGCCCATCTCCTCGCCGATGGCGTTGAGGGCGCCGGCGATCTCGGCGAAGGGCTTTTCCGTCTGCGCAGTGTCGACGATCATCATCATGTTGAAGAAACCCTGCACGATCGTCTGCGAGATGTCGCACACGTTTATTCCGTTCCCGGCGAGGTAGGTGCAGATGCGGGCGAGAATGCCCACCGTGTCCTTGCCGACTACTGTGATCACTACTTTGTTCATGGCCATGATATTATACCACAAAATCCGACGCGCAGATGAGCTGCGGCGGCGAATGTGGTATAATATCGCCGTGTAGCACAAATCTTTCCGCAATAGTCGAATAGGAGACTGAACATGAAGACGACAATGACAATTCTATCCGCTTTCGCCGCAGTGGCCGCGCTCGCCGCGGAGCCAGAACCGAAGGACGTTCCAGAGATCATGACCACTAAGTCCGGCGAAAAGGTGACGAGCGTGGAGACGTGGGAGAAGGTGCGCAGGCCGGAGCTGATGGAGATTTTCCTCGAGAACGAGTACGGCAGACGCCCGGTGGAGCGCCCCGATTCGCTTTCGTTCGAGACGGCCGAGCCAGACAAGCTGATGATGGACGGCAAGGCCATACGCAAGCGCATTAGAGTTTCATGGAAGGGTCCGCTCGCCTCCCAGAGCTTCGTCTTCACCGCGTTCATCCCCGTGACGGCGAAGGAGCGTCCCGCACCAGGCTTCATCCTCATCTGCAACCGCCCCGCCGCCGCGAACATCGACCCGGAGCGCGTCAACAAGAGCGAGTTCTGGCCCGCCGAGGAGATTGTTGCGCGCGGCTACGCGGCGCTCGCCTTCTGGAACGGCGACGTTGCGCCGGACGACGCGAAAGGCAAATGCTCGAAGGGCGTGCACGCCTGCTGGGCGAAGGAGCGCACCGCGAACAGCTGGGGCGCGCTCTCGGCGTGGGCGTGGGGCGCGAGCCGCGTTCTCGACTGGGTGGAGACAGAGCCGCTCTTGGACGCGAAGCACTTCGGCGTCGTAGGGCACTCGCGCGGCGGGAAAACGGCTCTGCTCGCGGGCGCGCTCGACACGCGTTTCGCGATGGCCTGCGTGAACGACTCTGGCTGCAGCGGCGCGAAGCTCAACCACATAGACCTCCCGAAGTCCGAATCCATAGACCGCATCACAAAAACATTCCCACACTGGTTCTGCCTGAACTACAGGAAATTCGCCGGCAAGGAGTTCGAGATGGACTTTGACCAGCACATGCTCGTGGCGCTCGTTGCGCCGCGCGCCGTGGCGATCGCCTCCGCGAGCAAGGACAGCTGGGCCGGACAGCGTGGCGAATACTACAGCGCCGTCTTCGCCTCGCCCGCGTGGGAGCTCTACGGCAAGAAGGGACTCGTCTCCAGCGGTTTCCCGAAACCCGACGAGGCCCGCCAGGAAGGCACCGTATCATACCACTTCCGCCCCGGCATCCACAATCTCACCCTTCACGACTGGAACCGCTACATGGACTTCGCCGACCGCCTCGGCTGGAAGCGGCCTTAACCATTCTGATTCCTTTGGCCCTCAATCAGTCGGCGGGATGGAAGGTCGTGTCGTCGGTCAGCACCAGCACGTCGATCTTCGCGCCGTCTTCGCGCGTGTGGAGCGTCAACACCACAGGCCCCTTCGGCAACACCACGTCCACCGGGAATTCGCGCCATCTCCAGATGGGTCCCGAGCCAAGATGCCAGTCTGTTCGCGGCAGCACGATATCGCCTCGCGTGCCGATGCGCGTGTATAGCCCGGCGTTCGCAGAGACGAAGAACGAGTCGTCGTCGGGTGTCGGCGCAAGAACACGTCCCCACAGGCGGTACGTACCTGGATCCTTCACCTGCAGCTGCCACGAGACGCTGCCATATCCGCTGCCGCGTCCGCCGGCCTCGCCCGGGGTCCACACGTATGCCCCGCCGCGCGCCGTGGCGTCCTTGCCAATGCACATCTTGGGCTTCACCGCGCCTCTCTCGGCCTCCCAGCGGGCGGGACGCATCCCCTGCACCACGATGCGGTTTGAGTCCATCTCCTTCTTGACTCGCGCCAGTTCCTCACGATACGCCGCGAGGCCAGGCACGTCGCCGAGAATCTCTCTGCCGATGTCGCGTCCATCAACTGCAAGCACAGCCTCCTGCTGCTGCGGCACCATCCTCTCGGGCGTGATGAACGGCGCGGCGGCGGCGATGGCGAGCGGACCTTCCATTCCGCGCACGCCCACTTCAACTCGCCCGGCGTTTGCACCTGCTGTGGCGGTCGACGCGCGGAAGTCGGCGCAGAACGCGGCGAACGCCGACGCATCTGCGGCATCGTCCGCCACGCGCACCCAGAACGCCGCTCCGGGAGCTGGAGCGTTGGACGCATCGAGTCCCCACGCGTCATGATGCGCCACTGTGATGCGGAACGCGCGCACATCGGCGGCGCCATCGCGCACAAGCGCAACTCGCGCCTTACCGCTGCGAACGTCGCGGGTCCAGGGGACGCGTACCGCGCACGCGCCTGCACCAAGGCGCACGAACACCGCGTCGTTCGGGCCAAGCTCGCGGACGAACGGCGGCGCGTCTCCCGTCACTGGCACGTGCGTATCGTTGACCAGCACTTCGTCGACATCGCAAGGAAAGACGAAGTGCGACTCTAGAGTCGGCGTCTCGGGCGGGATGTCTCCGGCGCGATACAGCACGAGTCCAAGCGCGTCGCGTCCACGCTGCACGCCTGCCCAGAACGGCCTTAGATGGAGCGTCTTCTGGTGCGGTCCATTTCCCTCGGGTATTTTCTTGCGCCCATAGGGATCGCGCCGTCCGTCCGCGATGAAGTAGGCGCGGGGGATGCGTTTTTCCGAGGCGAAGTCCACTGCGAGCGGGATGTCCATGTTCCAGTAGTTCGCGCCCGCTATGCCGAGCGAGACGTTCCTGCCCGTCCATTGCACGCGCACTTTCTCGGGCTCCTCGCCCCACATCGCCACGACAGTGCGCGGCGTGCGCGAAGCTAGTTCGCGGATGGCGGCGTCGGGGCGCCACGAGGAGAGCTCAAGCGCAAGAGGCGGCATTTCGGACTTGCCTTCGAGCGGCGCGGCGAGACCCGCCGCGCGCATGTACTGCGCAATGGCGCCAAGGCCGAACAGGTAGTCGTAGTCGCGGCTGTGTGCGCCGGCGAGGCGTCCGGAAGGCCTGAACGACGACGCGGCGACATCGCTCCAGAATAGCCGCAGCAGACGCTCCGCGCGGTCGATCACGCCCTTGTCGCGCGCAAACTGGCGCAGACGGTGGAGGCAGTTGATGTCCACGGCCGTGTAGGCGGGGCTCGAGTATTCGCATACGCCGCAGATCGCCGTGTTGAGGATGAATTCGTCGAGGCGCTTCACGCCGGCCTCGAAGACATCGGCACGGCCGTACGCCTCGCCGAGAAGCACGAGGTTGACGGCGTTCATGATGGCGATGTTCGTGTAGGAGCTGCGCACGCGGTGGTTGAGGCAGCCCTGGATGGCGAGTTCGCAGAGACGGTCGAACTTTGCAAGCTGGGCGGGCGTGAGGCGATTGCGGTAGTCGCGCGCGATGAGCGCGCCCTCCTGCATGCAGAAGTCAACTGCATTGTAGTCCATCACAAAGCCGTCGCGCACATACCAGCGGAAGTTGCCGTAAGCGCGCGAGGCCGGGTCGCGGTCCTGCAGCTCGGTTGCCGTGTCGAATAGCACGTCGAGCTTGTCGAGGCCGACATCCGCGCGCAGGAGGTTGTATGCCCCGGCGAAGAGTCCCACACTAGAGAGGGTCCGGTCGCGCCGTTCGGCCTGCTGCACGATTCCCCTTAGCGTTCCCGCCGCACGGACCTGCGGGAAGTCCTGACCAGCATCGGCGAGGAACGACAGCAAGGCCAGCAGACCCAACACATATATTCTGTTCATCACTTCACATCAACGAGCTTCGAGTGTTCCCTGCCGTCGGCGTCCTTCCATGTGATGCGGTACTTGCCGCGGAAGCCGCGGAACGCCACCTTGCCGCCCTGCGCCTTCACCGAGGTCTTGGTTCTCCACTCGCGGTTCAGGAGGTCGTCCATCGCGTAGTATGCGGTCTTCGGCTTCATGTCGCGCGTGAAGAGTCCGCTCATGGAAGGCTCGCCTGGCGCGCCGCAGTCGTCCACGACGTTCCACCAGGTGATGCCGATCATCTTCTCCACCGAGAACCATGCGCGGTACATGTTGCGCGTGATTATCGCCTGCGCCATCTGTCCCTTAGGCGTGAGGTCGGGCGCGGTGATGGTGATCTCGGAGAGTATTATCGGCAGGCCAGCCGCAGAGGCGTTGCGGAAGCGCTTGGCCACGCCCTCGGGCGTGAGATGGGCCGGCCCCTTCCCCGCCATGATCTTCAGGCTCTCCTTCGGATCGAATAGATGCATCTGCGAGCCGATCGAGTTGACGCGCGCGCCGTGCGCCATAAGGTCCTTCGCCTGGCTGGCCACGATGGCGCTAGACGCGTAGTCGTTCAGGTTGAACCACGCCGTCTTCGGCATGTACTTCCCCGCCCACTGGAACGCCTTGAAGGCGTAGTCCGTAGGCATGGGGCCGTAGTGGCTGCCGTCGAACGGACGATTGCGCACAGCCTTGTCGCCGAATCTGTGGAAGTCCGTGGCGCTCTCGTTCACGACGTCCCATGAGTCCACGCGGCTGCCGTAGCGCGCCGCGATGTCGCGGATGCGCTTCTCGTAGAAGTCGTTCTGCGCCTTTAGGAAGCTGGGCACGAGGCGCGCGATCTCCTCGCCCTTGAGCTTGCCGTAGATGTCGCTCCACGCCTTGCACCATTCCTTTTCCTTGACGTTCTTCAAGCCGGCGGGCAGCTTCGCGTCCCACACCGGCACCTTCACGCCAGTCGCCGCCTCGAGCGCGCGCTTCTCGGATTCGGGGCAGAACGTGTCCCACAGCCAGTTCGGCGTCATCCACGCGTTGTTGCCCCACACCAGCGGATGGCCGTGGATGCGCACGCCGCGCGACTCGAGGTACGCGATCACGGGATCGGTTGGCGGACGCCTCCAGTGCGGCTGCGTCTTAGGGCTCTTGCATTCGTTCCAGAACGCCTCCGTGTCCTCGGCAGCCTCCTCGAAGCGCGGCTTCAGCGGCTCTCGCTCGAAAGTGCGCCAGTAGAACGCGACGGTGGCGGAGTTGAAGAGCGACTTGCCGGGCGCGATCTGAGATGCGTACAGCTCCTTGTAGCGGGCGTTGCGCTCGCTCGTGCCAAGCTGGTTGAAGTTGAAGATGTGGGCGCCGAAGAAGAAGGCATGCGTCATCTGCTCCACCGCCACATCGGTCCCGTCTGGTGCGGCGACATCGACGGAGGCGTCGGCCTTGCGGTACTTCTCGATGTCGGCGTCCATCTTCGCCAGCGCCTCGGGCGTCCAGATCTTCCAGTACGCATCGCTCATCACGGAGCAGTCGGGCGTAAAGTCGGCCAGCGCCGCGCCGACCGTCGCGCAGACGGCGCAGAATACCATTCCTGACTTTCTCATGTCATCATTCCTTTCTGTGCTTTTCTTCAGGGAACTCACGCAATCGTGTTATCATAACATCGCGGACATTTTATCAAACCCCATTCCCTCAGTCAATGTCACCGCCAATTGTCCGATTGCCTTCAGTTGCCGTGCGCAACGCTGGTCTCGGCAGACGCAGATTCGATGATCGCGGCGAAACCGCCGTTTGCTGCGGCATGGACCGTGAGTGAATCCGATGCGTCGCGCCTGAGCGTCTCGCACGTCACTTCCGCACAAGGTTTCGCGTTGTCGGGATCGGCGTCGCGGAACAGCCTCACCTTCAGCCCGCCCTTCCCGGCGAACGCGAGCGGCACCGAGAAGAGCCGCTTCTCGTTGGCGTTCAGAGCGCCGACGTACCAGCGCTTCCCTACGCGGCGCGCCACGACGGCGAACTCGCCGATCTTCCCCTGGAGGAAGCGCGTCTCGTCGAACGTCGTCGGAATCTCGCGCCAGAAGTCGAGCGCGGGATCCTGCTCCTTGATCTGGCCGGGCTGCTGGTACCAGAAGAGAAACTGCAAGCCGCTCGAATAGACGCAGGGCAGCGCCAGCTGGTGGGCAAGCGTGTTCTTGACGCGACTGTAGTTCCAGCATGGGGTGTAGTCTCCAGGCCCGTCGAGGAAGCGCGTGAAAGGCAGCGCGGCGTTGTGCGAGGCGTTGGGCATCTCCTCGTTGCCGTAGATGCCCTCGACCGTAAGCACGTTGGGATACGTCTTCTGGATGCCAGTGAGACGGTACTCGTCATGGATGTCCACGAGCAGACGACGTTCCGCAGCGGCCTTTATCGAATCGAGCACCCATTTGCGTTCAACCTGCCCGCCCACCTTCATGAACCCGTACTTGACGCCCTTCACGCCCCACGAGACTAGAAGATCAAGTATGGCATCGCGGTTCTTGTGGAGCGGGATGTCGTTCACATAGAGGAGCACGCCCACGCCTTTGGATTTTGCGTAGTCGATGACGGGCTTCACGTAGTCGTTCGGCTTCAGCGGATCGCCAGTGCGCTCAGGACCATACCAGCCCCCGTCAAGTTCGATGTACTGGAAGTTGTTGCGCAGAACGAAATCCACGCACGCCTTGCCGCTCTCCTCGCCGAGCTTGGCGACGCGCAGCACCTTGCCTGGCCTGATCCACGACGTGTCGGCGATTCTGGAAGGCTCGTTCAGCGCGTCCATGAACGCAGGCTGTCCGTTCGCGAGCTCCACGCAGTCCTTCGCCACGCGGACGTACCGCCACGGCGTGACGTATGGCGGCGCGACCGTGGCCGCGCCTTCCAGGATCGTCTTCACCTGCCCCTTCCTTGTGCCGCTCGCAAAGCGGATGCGCGAATAGTCGAGTACGCCCGCGTCGCCCAGCGCCGCCACCCAGCCATCACCCTCCACGACAAGTGGTCCATCGGACGTGCCGGGATGCGCGCGGACGTAATCAGGCCTTGGCTCCTTGGCGATCGTCGAAAGCGTCTGAGGAATGTACTCGCCCTGCGCGTGGCTCACGGGCCAGCACTTAAAGTCGCGCCCGAAGTCAAACGTCCACTCTTCTTTCACGACCGTGCGCGGCGACGTTCCACCGTAGCGGATGCGCCATGCGACGCCGCCGACCAGGTTTGTCGTCTCGATTGTCGCGTCAGCTGGCAGACTAGGCGGCGTCACGTGGCATACAGTGCCACCGTTCGGCGTTGTCACCGAGAGTGCAACTGCGAAAATGGAGCATGGTATTGTCATTTAATTCACCTCGTTTCTTGCTTGTCGTCAGAAACCAATCTTCTTGCAACTCTGCAGGAAAATCCTCACTGCCGTCGAGATGTCGATTCCAAGCGAGGAGAAGATTTCCGCGACCTCCTCCTTGAGAGGATGATCTACCCGTATATGTATTAATGCCTGTTGCATCTTTGTAACCCTTCCGTCGTAACGACATCGTAAGTTTATCACACTGATTTATGTCGGTCAACTGTCTAAAGAACTTCGGTAGATGCTACTCGTATTTTTCAAATTTCACACTTCCGCCCGCACTGGGAATGTGCTATCCTTTGCGCCGTCAGGCAGGCCATCGACGACATGCGACGCGCCTGTGGCGGAGGCGACATTCCCGCCAGATTCATCCGTTCCACCGCCCGGCTTCTCAAGCTGACGCCTGTCGAATTCGCCCAAGCCGCCGCCCGTCTCAACCGCCCCTTCGCAACCAGCCACGTGCGATAATCCTCCGCGCCGCTAACTGGGAATGCCGCCATCTTGGGGGCGTAACGGATGTTCATTAGGGTAGTTTCCTGTTAGAACTTAGAGTGCGTTCAGTTTTCAGGGATGCCGTTGGCACAGCGGAGGGCGAGCGCGACGGCGTGTTTGCAACGGGGACGGGCGGGGCAAGAGCAATGCGAATGGAAAGAACCGGCGGCGTCAAACCATATACGCGTCTCGTAGATGTTCGTCCCCGCCACCGATGCGACAATTTCTCCCGACGGTTCAAGCCGAATGGCGGACACCCTGTCGAGATATCCATCGCCGCGCCTGACGATCTCCGGCGCAGTCCATGACTCAAGGAATGCAACTGAAAGCCCTGCAAGCCGTTCCGAAGTCGGAGGTACAGGCGGTGCCTTAGATTCAGGCGGCACACTTGGCATATTGGAACATTCGTTGAACAGTTTTAGCTTCTCCGCCTTCGTCTTCAAAACGTCTGGGATTTCGGCCCGCCGCATGGAAGCACATCTCCAGAAGACATTTTCACCCAATTCTTCAATGCTTTCAGGAAGCGTAATCTCCCTTAGTGCGCTGCAATCACTGAAAGCCATATCACCAATGCGGATGAGTTTTTTCGGAAGTCGTATGTCCATGAGCCGATGACATTTGTAGAATGCCTTATAGCCGATACGCAAGAGCGAATACGGCAAAGTGACAAGCTCAAGAGAATGACATCCCGCGAAGGCTTCGCGCTTAATCGCGGTGAGCCCCTCGGGAAGCACGACCGCGACAAGCGAATAACATTTGGAGAAGGCCAGCTGATCGATGACTGTCACCGAAGACGGCAGGTCCACGCCCTCCAACAACGTGCACCACTCGAATGCGCTGACGGCGATGCGCCGTACACCATCGTGAACACGGACTCGTCTCCTCCGCGCGGCGGGACAGCGGACAAGTGTGCGGAAATCCTTCGTGTAGAGAATACCGTCCTCAGAAGCATAGTTACGGTTGTTTTCGTCCACCTCAATCGATTGTAGTTTTTCGCTTGACCCAAACGCCCACTTCCCGATATGGCGTACCGATGCAGAAACACGGATTTCCTCGAGATCGTTGCATCCGTCGAATGCCCCATGTTCAATTGACTCCACCGTATTCCCGATCACGAGTCGCCGAATTCCTGAGCACCCATAGAATGCTTTCCTGCAGATGACTTTTACTCCCTCGGGAATCACAAGTGTCTCAGGGCCTGACGCATGCCAGAATGCGTATGGCGAAATAGCGGATAGCCGAGAAGAGAGGCGGATTGCGCGCAGAGCATCGCAATGCGAGAACGCTTGGTACGCGAGGTGCTCTACCGTGTCAGGCATTTCAACGGCTGTGAACGATCGACATGCCGAAAAGGCATAGACACCGATGGACATCAGCCCCGCCGACATGGACACGCGTTTCAACGACTGACACTCTGCAAAAGTCCTGTCCCGGACCTTGGAGAGCGTTGACGGAAGCACCACATCGCAAAGTGCCTTGCAATTCTCGAATGCGCCCGTTCCCATATCTTCCAAAGCTTCTGGCAAACAAATCCGCTCAAGTGCGACACAGCCCGAAAACGCATGCGCTCCAATAGATTTGACTGAAGGCGGAATCGCAATCTCCTTCAGTGATGTACAACCCCAAAATGCGTATTCCCCAATCTTCTCTACCCCGTCAGGCACCGTAACGGAACAAAGTGCACTGCAGCGCGAAAAGGCGTGAGCCGGAACCGTCCGCGTCCCTTCGGGAATGACTACGGACTCAATTTCAGAGAAGTCTTCAAACCAAGCACCTCCAGCGAGCCGAACACCGGGTGGAATTCGCAAATGCTTCGTCGCAGTACGCGGGCAAGCCACCGCCGTGCCGTCGCCTCGCTCGACGAGCCACCCATCGATTGTCGTATAACGCGGGTTGACAGAATCGACCTCGATCAACTTAAGGGAAGGGCATTCCGCGAACACCCCTGTTCCGATACTGGTAACAGACGCCGGTATTCGAATCGCCTCCAACCGTTCACATCCGCGAAACGCGTCGTTACCGATTCGACGCAGCCCACAACCAAAGTGTATCTCTGTCAAATATGAGCAATTAGCAAAAGCTTCACACCCGATCGTTTTGAGTGCATCAGAGAGAAACAATTTTTTAAAACCGCAGCGTAAAAAACTGCCGTTACCAATCTTGCGGACCTTTCTCGGAAGGTTGAAAACAAGAGGGAAACTAAATCCGTGTGCTGCCAATTCGGCAATTTCCGTAACGGGCGCACCTTCGATTGTATCTGGAATCGGTGCGTCATTGAATCCACCCCCTGAAACACTAACGACCTTCGCCCCCGTTTTGCCGAGAACGTACTCGCAGTAGATACCTTTGCCGAGCCGAATCTTCTTCGCGTTTTTGCAAGATTGTTCAAACATGACTAGATTAAAATAGCCTGTAGAAAAGAAAAGTACCGTTGTCTCGTCGACCCCCACGTGGGCATAGTTCCGTATTGCAACGGATGGGACGAGAAGCAACGGCACAAAATCCTGAAATTTTCATGGCGATATTATACCATATTCATGAGGTGTGTCAGTATCTGACTCACATCCATAAAAGCCCCCGGGACGGGGCGATTCTTGGTAGTAGCCTCCAATATCCCCGCCCCGGGGTGAAACCCGCGCCGCGCCGCTGCATGATAAGTTTTACTTTTTACCTTTTGCGTGTTACGAGTTAAGCCCTTAACCCTTACGGTTTAGGCCCTTGAAACAGGGCTCGGTCTCAACATCATTAGCGATCAGCGGAGCCCGAAGGCGCCGCCTAAGGTGCAACGGCCGCAACGCGGATTTCAAATCAGTCGTCCAGTTCAATCTCGACCTTCGTGGCCGCGTTGAACTCGTCAAGCTCGTCCTGAAGGCGGTCGGCGCGTGTCTGAAGCGCCGTCACCTCGTCCAGGACCTGCTGCTTGCGGATAATCGCGTCAATGTCCGACTCGATGCGCGTGCCGTAGTTCGTCGTGACGAACTTGCCCTCCTTCACGTCCAGGCCGTTCAGAAAGGCGATCTCCGACTTGATCTCGTCAAGCTCGATAATCTTCGAGACGATGGGCTTGTTCGCCTCTGCGATGGCGCTCTTGATCGCAATCAGCCGATTGCGAAGCATCTTCGCAAGGTCATACGTCGCGGCCACGTCAACACCACGCGGCACGCTCTTGTCCTTCGAATTCTCCGCGCCGACAAGCTCCCTCGCTTTTGCGAGACGCCCCGCCACGCGGTTCTTCTCCTTGAGGGCCCGCGCGATTGTCACCATTGTTCTCATGTCTTTTCTCCTGTTTCGTTTTCAATTTCAAGCGTCGCCGAGGGCCGGAGTCGAACCGACCGATCGGTTTTGGAGACCGTCGTTCCCACGAACTACCATCGGCGACAAAAGGACATGAGCAACAACCATGCCAATCCAATCCGAAGGAATAATTCCGTTAAAAAAAATCCTGGCAATCCAGCCATTCCGCCTTGATCTCACACCCAACCATATTTAATGTGCAACCGCCGTCCTACAACAACATATCTGATTTTATAGGCTTTATACCAGAATATACACATGCACCTTGAACCATTATGTCATGCGCAGATATACGAGCGGAAGGTTCGCTCGAGGTCGGCGCGTGCGGAGGCGATGTCATTTGACAGTCTGCGCCAGGTGTGTCTCTCCAGAGCAGCGAAGCAATCCTCGACAAGCGGCAAAAGCGCGGTCTCGGGAACAGCACGTTCCTTCTCGCGCGCGTTTTCCTTGATTGCAAGAAGTCTGTCAATCGCCTCATCGGCTTCACGGCCGAGGTCAAGCCCGCGGCGGACTTCGGCAAACGCCGTTGGCGGCATCGTCTCTCGCTCCATGGTCCAACGCACACAGAGTCCGGCGCGCAGCGCGTAGCAGAGTTTCTTAACGCTGATGGTGCCGTCGTCCGTACGGTCTTGCAACGCATGGCGCAGCATGGACGCATAGTGGTGCGCAATGGCTATCGGATTGACGACGCGGCTCTCCATTTCGCGAAGCTGTGCGATGAGTCCGCAGTCGTGGTACACGATCGGGCTCCCCAGCCATTCCATGAAGGACGCGTTGCTCTTGAGCAGTTGGCGAAGCGCCTTGCGAAGTTCCCACGCGGCAACGTCGATGTCGTCGGGCAACATGGCGTTAATCGTGTCGGATTGCCGCTCCTCAAGCCCAAGGTACCAGTCGAGCGGCTTCACGTAGACGGCACGGATGTCGTAGTCGCTGTCGGGCGATGCAAATCCCCACGCCCGACTCCCGCTCTCCACTGCGAACAAGATGCGGCAATCGTGTTCCGACTCGATTTGCTTCAAGCCTTTCTGTATCTGTTCTTTCATTGCACACCTACTTTCGCCATGACCTCAGCAACGAGCTCGCTAACCTTTTCTTTGTCGCAATCCGCCGGCAGGCGGTCCTTGCCCGCGTCGATCCGTGCCTGGATAGCCTCCGCGTGGGCGACGATCTTGTCGAACTCCCATTCGCCGCGGCGGATGGAAAGGAGCGTCTCAAGTTTCTCGCCCGTGAAGCGCACGATCGGGCGTCCGTTCATGACGATGCTCTCGCCGGAGAAGAGAAGGCGCGTGAGGTGCATCATGTTCTTTGCATCGTAGTCAAGCTGGCCGCGCTCCTGCTGGACCCAGCGCGCGTCGTTGCGGTGGCGCCGCCAGTCCCAGTATTCGCGGTGCTGACGCTTCGCGCTCTCGAACGCCTGCTTGTTGAAGATGAGAACGCCGATCCGGAGTCCGGCGTCCTCCTTCGGAATTGACGACACGACGGGCGCGCCGCCGCGGAACACGCCGCCCGTCTCCTTCCCGTAGTCGTAAACGTGCATGACGTCCTCCGTGACGCTTTTGGAAAGACGCGTCGCGAGACAGGTGCGCAGATCGACACCCGACTCCTTGAGCGGCTTGGGCAGTTCGTGCGCGTCGCGCAGGAACATGCAGTAGTCCTCGGGCGTCGGCGGTTCCTCCGGCCACGGGTTCCACACGCGCTTGTTCGTGCCCTTCGCCTTCTTCATCTGGCTCACCGCGTAGCCGAGGTGACTCTCCACGGCCCGCTGTGTGATGAACATGTCGCGATGCGCCATCAGCGCCTCGAACGCGGGCGTCATCGTAATGATGCAATCCTCGGGTAGGTAGAGCATCTCCATCGTCGTGGGATTCGCCTCGGCCATCAGTTCGCAGAACCGAAGAAGCGAATAGTACGTGTGGTCGTTGTGCGGATCCGACACCTGCTTCGGCGGCGGAACGAGTCGCACGTACTCCATCGACGGCACCACGAAGATTCCGCGCGTGTCGGTGTCGCTCTGCGCGTTCGCCGTGCCGTACGCCCGGCTCCCCACAATCCCCCGGAAGATGACCGAGGAATTCTCCAAATCCTCAAACTCTTCAAATGCGTAATTCATTTTTCTCAGTCGAAACTTGTTTTCATTGTACGGACACACCCACCTACTACTCAGTGAGTTGAATTGGCCTTTAGACCTCCAAGAGCGCTCTTTGCGCCTTCGGCGAGAGCTTTTTGTGTGAAACTCCCGTACCGCGTCTGTCCTTCCAATTGTTTACCGTCACGCCTTCCTCACTGCGGATTTTCGCAAGCACGATTCGGCTTGCCTTGTCCGGATGCCCCGCGACGGGATTGTAATTGGACTTGCCGCCCCCTTCTTCGCCAAGAACCTGCCGCAGCAGCACTTTCGTCACCGGATGTGTCGGCTGCTTGAGAAAGTACAAAGAACCTCCCCTGCCGACGCGGTACGTGTCCACTACTCCCGCCGCATACAGAAACCGCAAGTGGTGGTATGTCGATTTCACGATGGTGCCGGCCGCGCTCTCGAGCTCGGGGAGTGTTGCCTCGCCCTTCGCCAACCGGAGGATGATCGCCAGCCGGTTGAAATGGGTAAAACCCTTGAAAATGCGGACCAAGGTTTCCTCCCATCCGTCTGGGAGCTTGCCTCGCATGTATGTGACGAGAGTCTCCTGCAGCTCGGCGGCCTGGGGCAAGGACCGGTCGCGATTGAGATTGTAGAAAACCTTGATGTGTTCGCGCCTCACGCCAAGAAGCCCGCGTGCGTTCATCTGCCTGAGGTAGACGGACGCGACGTCGTCCTGCAAACCCAGAAGGCGCGCGTACTGCCTCACCGAGAAGCGCCCCTCGTGTTCAACGACGGCCTTAAAGAGACGAAGTCGGTCTTCGTTTGCCAGCGCACGGCATGTGCGCCAGTATGTCGGTTTAAGTTTCACGTCAGACATGTCATCGCCTTTCTCAAGTTTCGACACGGGAATTATACCAGAACGCAGACGTGGCTTTCAATGTTTTATAAAACTTTATTTTATTTTTAATGTTTTATAAAACTTCTAAAGCACACGTATGGACATGACCTGCTGACCAAATGTACACGCGAGGCAGTTGCAAAACCCCAACATTCTGGGCTGGTGTTACAGCGCCAGCTGCGGATGGCGATGGAACGCCGTCCTACCAAGTTTTGCAACCGCATCACACATCAAAGGTGTTACGATCACCGCAAGTCAGGGAGCAAGTACATGTATACTCAACCGCAGGAACAACGAAATGGCTCGGATGGCTGGACTCGAACCAGCAACAGCCGCATTAACGGTGCGGTGCCCTACCATTGGGCGACATCCGAATTTGTATAGACAACATCCGAAGTGAAATGAGTTGCGTCCAAATTGACGTGCCGATATTCAAATTGGTGGCGGGAGTCGGATTCGAACCGACGTTCTTCAGGTTATGAGCCTGCCGCTGGTACCACTCCAGTCAATCCCGCTCTTTCACATGAGACCATTGTAAAACCGTACCAGGTTTTGCAACTGCCTCGCAAATCACGACATCAGCATAACCGCATTCCGCGTAAAAGCGTTACACCTTTTTCGTGGCTTTTCTCTCCTTGGCCAGTCCCCGATGACGAACGATCCGCACGAAGCCGGGCGAGACGCCAAACTCCCGTGCAACTTCCGCCGCGCTGCGCCCTCCGACCGTACAGGCCTCGAAGATCGCCCGCGTGCGCGGGGCCGGCCTCTCCTTCCGACTGCTGACGATTCCAGCAGGCTTCAATTGATGAACCCCGAGCAATAGCGTCCAAGCAGCAGATTAAGCATCTGCCGCTCCGCGCGCACTAACTCTAGGTTCTTCTTCATTTGAAAACTCTTTTCCTTCTTGCTTTCACCAGCATAAACGCATTCAACCAGAAAACGTTACAGCAGTTTTTACAAAAACTTACAAGCAATAACCGTGCCAACGCCTTTCATCGCCAATTGCCTTGCCACTTGCCTTACAAAACCTATATGGTCTTATAGGCGATATAAATCTATCGCGTGGCGGGAGAGAGGCGGAACCTTTGCGGCGGACACTGAAAGCCCAAAACATCGGCACCATCTGGCAAGTCCATCACCGACCTCCTTCACGACGGCAGGACGAATCTGGCCAAGTTCCACCGCATTTGCGTAGTAGTAGCTCTCGCATAACCGCCGCTCGAGTTCGTCAGCGGATGGCAATTCGCCGTCTTCCGCAGGTTCCCACCAGAGCGTATAGCCAGCACGGTTGATATTCGGCGCCAAAACGGCGAACCGTGGCGCGCCATGCCTTTCCGACAGCGCGCTAATGATGGTGCCGACAAATGCCGGATGTAGTTTCTCCCCGCACAGATCCGACACGCCCCCGCTGCGGTACAAAAACTCAAGGCGCGGCGTCCGTCCGACAAATCCGACACACTCCACCACGTCCCCCAGCCTGTAGTCCGTGAAACCGTTTCCCGTCGTCAGGACAACACCGTAACGCCTTCCAACTTCAAGTCGTTCAATCCCGACAGCCGTTCCGGGAATTGGCTCCGATGTCTCCGGATCGACCGTCTCGAACGCCAACGTGTGCGACGTCACCGCCGCGACCCGTTTCCCGAACCATGGAATCGTGACGACGCCCTCCGTCGCGAGAAGCCCCTTGCCCTCGACCTCAACGCAAGGGAACATCTGCCGCAAGCGGTCGGCGTCGCCCTTCGCGAACGCAGCGTCCCAACAGCTGATTACTTTGAGATGTGGCCATACCGCCGCATAGTTCCGCGCTGCGAGCCGCTCACCCAGTCGCACACCTTCCCGTATTGGGGCCTTGCGAAATCCTTCGCCCCAGTCACCCGTTGCCAGCGCATGCGCGAGTTCAGCCGCATGCTCCGTCATGTACTCAAGGATGCGGATGAAGAAGGACGGATGCCACACCGAGACGATTCCCAGTCGGCGCGAAGCGAGCAGCCCGAGCGCGGTGAGACGCAGATGGCACGCGGGGGCACGCACACCACGCACGATGTCCGACACGGGAAACAGCGTCCGCGTGATCCGACATCTCAACGAGCCAAGATACTCGCGGTCCTCTGCAAACCCGCAACGCGCATCGCCGTCCGCGCCG
>Ga0310695_10001320_pt1 | contig 59365 bp, 44 predicted proteins | sample RumenRJG_04DNA_FD_203882 | JGI IMG/M metagenome (GOLD analysis project Ga0310695, IMG submission 203882) | Bovine rumen microbial communities from Lethbridge, Alberta, Canada - RJG_04 (v2) (version 2) | ecosystem: Host-associated > Mammals > Digestive system > Stomach > Rumen | place: Canada...
TGGACGATAGAGGTGTACGTTAACCATACCAACCTTCTTGCCCTGAGAGATGAGGTAGTCGATAGCCTCCTTAGCAGCCTCACAAGCAGAACCCATGAGGATGATTACGTTCTCAGCGTCCTCAGCACCATAGTAGTTGAAGCAGTGGTAGTCACGACCAGTGATCTCGGTCATCTTCTGACAGTACTTCTCTACTACGTCTGGGATATTCTCATAATATGTGTTGCTTGCCTCACGGTGTGTGAAGAACTCGTTAGGGTTCTCTGCAGTACCACGTGTTACAGGGCGCTCTGGAGAGAGGGCACGGTTACGGAACTCCTCAACATACTCCATTGGAGTGATAGCCTTGATGTCCTCCATGTCCATAACCTCGATCTTGTGGTACTCGTGAGATGTACGGAAACCATCGAAGAAGTTGATGAATGGAACCTTTGTCTCGAGAGTAGCGAGGTGAGGAACAGCTGTAAGGTCCATAACCTCCTGAACTGAGCTTGAAGCGAACATAGCGAAGCCTGTCTGACGGCAAGCCATTACGTCCTGGTGGTCACCGAAGATACAGAGTGAGTGTGAAGCAAGTGTACGAGCAGAAACGTCGAATACACATGGGAGAAGCTCACCTGCGATTTTGTACATGTTAGGGATCATAAGGAGAAGACCCTGAGATGCAGTGTAGGTAGTGGTGAGAGCACCAGCCTGCAGAGAACCGTGAACTGCACCAGCAGCACCGCCCTCAGACTGCATTTCCTGTACGAGAACTTCCTGACCCCACATGTTCTTACGGCCACGAGCAGACCAGTCGTCTGTGTGCTCGGCCATAGGAGAAGAAGGGGTAATAGGGTAGATAGCAGCTACCTCAGTAAACATATAGCTTACGTGTGCAGCAGCCTCATTACCATCACAAGTGATAAACTTTTTTTCTTTAGCCATTTTGTTATAAGATAATGTTAACTATAAAATGTTTTCGAAATTGCTTTTTAAATGAAAAATGAACAATGAAAAATTATAAAATACAAATTAGTTTATTTCGCTAAATTTATTGGCGATTAATAGTAATCTGTATTTTTCATTTTTCACTTTTCATTTTTTTAGTAAAGGAACCCCAGCAACCATAAGGGGATGAGGTTATCCTTTCCCACCTCCGTGTTGTATCTAACGTATGTTATATCCGAGCTGTATCTTGCCTTGCGGTCAGCATCGGCATTGCAGACACGGAATCTGCGGTTACCATCTATTATAAAGAAGGTGTCGCGTGGTCTTTGGTTCACCTTATGGTCTTTCCACATGGTGTTCACAAAGAATGTCTCCATCTTTGTCTGCAAATCCACGTTGATAGGGTAGATAGCGGACAGAAGGTTGGAATTGTGCAGCATCACCTTCGTAGGTTTCTTTGGAAACTGCTGTCCTACGGGGTAGATGATATTGATAAGACGTGCATCAGCAAGGTATTTGATGTAGTTCATCACTGTTGCGCGTGATGTCTCAACCTCATGTGCCAACTTACTGATATTCGGTGCCTTGGGACCATCCACAGCCAGAAGGTAGAACAGTTTCTTGATTTTAGGAAGATACTTCAACTCAATCTGCTTGATGAGAAGAATATCAACCTCGGTTGTCATATTCATGCTCTTAAGCAGGTTTTCCTGATAGTCGGAATGCTCAAGATACAGAGGATAGAAGCCGTGCTCAATGTATTTTGTGAAATACTGTGCAGGACTAACCTTTGGGAGAATATCCTTTACAATATGCTCGTGATTGCGTACAATCTGGTCGAGCGTGTATGGTTCGAAGTTGTTCCCCGTTTCAAGGTTCAGGTATTCACGAAAAGAAAAGCCACGTAGGTTATAGCTCTTTACCAAGCCGTTTAGCTCTGGATTCTCATCCTTCAGGCGCATTACGCTTGAGCCTGCAAACACAATCTGAAGTTCAGGATAGAGGTCGTAGCAGCGGCGTAGCTCCGTGCTCCAGTCGCTCTGCTTGTAAACCTGGTCAATGAGTAAGACCCTACCTCCACGACGATAGAAATCACCGGCGAAATCGGCTATTCCACGTCCCTGAAAATAGAAGTTGTTCATATTGACATACAAGCATCGTCTGTCGAATGGACCGTATTTTTCCTTGGCGTACTGTAACAGGAATGTTGTTTTTCCCACACCGCGTGTGCCCTTTATACCAATCAAGCGATCCTTCCAATCTATTTCGTCCATCAAGCTACGACGAAGATTAGTGTTGGTATGCTCGACCAGATATGAATGTGTTCTAAAAAATACCTCCATTCGCGATGTCTTTTCGTGATTTAAGTGTTACTTCTATATTTTAACCATGCAAAAGTACTCATATTTTTGCGAATTGCAAAGTCTATGTGGCAAAAAGTGCTCCGTTTTTACATTTTTTAGTAATTGCAGGCGGAATTATACGATTATTTTCCGTACCTTTGCGGAGAAAAAATGTAAATGAAAAAATGAAAAATGAAAAATTATAAAATACAGATTTGTATTTGTATGTATGTTTTTGCCTAAAAAATGTAACTTGTATTTTTCATTTTTCATTGTTCATTTTTCATTTAAAAATTAATTAGTAATTTTTCAAAAATGACTATAAGAATTTTCAATCCTGAGCACGACATCGCCCTTGCTTCCAACATGGAACGCTTTACTGCGCCTCATGCAGGACGTCAGTTGCGTAGCGACCTTGGCTATCTGCCTGCATTTTGGGCCGATGAGGGCGACGTGGTGATCGTAGATGATATTGACTTTGCTGAATCTGCATATCGCAGAGTTAAGACAACGAGGAAACCGAATGTGGAGTTCTGCACCATGGAACAGATTGCCCACGTGTTTAGCTCTACTGCCGTAACTCCGGATATTGACCTCTGGGGATGGGATCTCGCCATAAGGTTTCAGTTGCTAAAGGCTGGAGTGACGGAAACATGTCTTCCAAGCAAGGAGGCAGTTAATGAACTGAGACGTCTTTCCGGCAGACAATGCACTACGGATATACTGAAAAAAGTAAGGGCTGGCATTGAAAGTAATACTTGTGGTGAGAGCTTATATTTGACTGATTATAAGTTATTTTGCGATGCAATACAAAGTAAGAAGGTAGTAGTAAAGGCACCTTGGAGTTCAAGCGGAAGGGGAGTTAGATATTTCATCGAAGACGAACTTCCGAAGAACTCTCTCAACTGGGCTTCGAATGTCATCCAGCAGCAAGGCGGCGTTATGGTGGAGCCATTATATAATAAGGTAAAGGACTTCGGAATGGAGTTCAGACGCTGTGCTGACGGTAGTGTAAAGTACCTTGGTTTGTCGCTCTTCCATACCCTGAATGGTGCATATACTGGCAATCTCCTTGCCACGGAGAACGTGAAGCGCGAAATGCTGTCTAAGTATATCAGTCTTGATCTACTTGACGAAGTGACATCAAGGCTTGAACGTGAGCTTACCGTACTGTTTTCTTCCTTGCCATCAGAAAAGCCTCTAAGGAGCATAAATCTTGGTGTCGATATGATGATTGTGACAAAGGATGATTGCGACGGATTCCTGTTGCATCCATGTGTCGAGATCAATCTTCGCCGAACTATGGGGCACGTTGCCTTGGCTCTGAGTCCTACGGATGACACCAAAGAGGGTGCAATGGCAATAAATTATGAATCAAAGCGTTATCACTTGCGGGTAAAGTGAAAGTTAAATGAAAAATGAACAATGAAAAATTATAAAATACAAGTTACTATTTTAGTGAATAGTGAATAACGAATAGAGAATAATACTTAATACTGGCTAACGCCCTTATGCGAATTACGTTCTGGTGGCTACCAGTATTAAATATTATTCACTTTTCACTATTATCTATTCACTTACAAGTGTAATCTGTATTTTTCATTTTTCACTTTTCATTTTTCATTTCAAGTTTGAGCTATGCTAAAACCTATCCTAACAATCTTCTGCACCATGCTCACAATGGGCATGATGGCACAAAGCAACTACAAATCGCAGGTGTGGTCGCCCGACAATGGGGATGGCACCTATACCAATCCTGTCATTAATGCCGACTACTCCGACCCTGATGTGTGTGTAGGTGCATCGGGCGAGGATTTCTATCTCACGGCATCGTCATTCAACTGCATCCCAGGTCTGCCGATTCTTCATTCCAAGGATCTCGTGAACTGGGAGATAGTAAACCATGCCGTGAATGCATTGCCACCATTCGATAGATACAGGACTCCGCAGCATGGAAATGGAGTCTGGGCACCAAGTATCAGATATAATGCCACAACGAAGCTTTATTATATCTATTGGGGCGATCCCGACCTTGGCGTGTTCGTTACCACCGCCTCTGATCCAAAGGGCGAATGGAGCGAGCCTAAGTGCATAATAGAGGGTAAGGGAATGATTGACACTACACCCTTGTGGGATGACGATGGAAGGTGCTATCTCGTGAATGGATGGGCAAACTCCCGTTGCCAGTTCAATAGCGTGCTTACGGTGCGTGAAATGTCGCCTGACGGTATGAAACAGATAGGTGATCCCGTAATCGTGTTCGACGGAAACGGAACGAACAACCGCACGGCGGAAGGCCCTAAGTTCTATAAGCATGATGGCTGGTACTGGATTATGTGTCCTGCCGGTGGTGTTCCTACGGGACATCAGCTTGCCATGCGCTCCAAATCACCTTTTGGCCCTTATGAGAGCAATATTGTTCTGGCACAGGGCACGACCAACATCAACGGCCCTCATCAGGGTGGCTGGGTGCATCTGAAATCGGGCGAAGATTGGTTCTTGCATTTTCAGGACAAGGAAGCCTATGGGCGTGTCGTATGGCTTGAACCTATGAAATGGATTGACGGATGGCCTGTGATGGGCGAGAACGCGGGAAAGGTAAAGGCTTATGGCAAACTGGAGAAATACTGCGGACAACCCGTGTTGAAGCATCAGAAGCCTAATGTCGGAAGTACGTTTCCTGTCGTCAATCCTGCGGAGAGCGATGAATTTAATGAGCCTGTGCTCGGCAAGCAATGGCAATGGCATTCCAACTACGACCAGACATTCGGGATGCCCACTCCATACGGCTATTACCGCATCTTTTGCCATAAGCAGAGCAAGGACTACAAGAATATGTGGGAGGCTGGCAATCTGTTGCTTCAGAAGACTCCTGCGGACAATTTCACCGTCACCACCAAACTAACCATGACGGCAAAGGATGAAGGTCAGTATGGCGGTCTTATCTGCATGGGACTCGACTATTCAGCCCTTGTAGTTAGGAGGGTGGGGGATGAGTTCCAGTTGCAGCGTATCACCTGCCAAAAAGCGGATAAGGGAAAGCCTGAGAATACGGAGGTATTGGCTACCCTGAAGCCTATGGCAAGGGATGAGGTGGACTATCAGCCCTCAATCCACGAGACCATTTATATGCGTCTTCATGTCAAATATCTTGGTGGAAAGACCGATAAAGGTGAGAACAAGCACGAGGCAAATGTCACATTTGAATACTCCATTGACGGCAAGAAATGGAAGGAAGCAGGGACAGCCTTCACTATGCGTCAGGGCAAATGGATAGGAGCAAAGATCGGTTTTGTAGCAGCTGAACCAGCCGGCAAGAAGGTTCGTGGCTGGTTGGATGCCGATTGGTTTAGGGTTACACGATAAGCTGGGCATACAACAAGTCTCGACGAAAAGCGCCGAAGGTGCGACATCTGACAGGGCAGTCCGCAAGGGCTGTCACTATGATGATGTTTTTAGTGAGCGCCGTAGGTGCGATACCTAATATAACGTGAGTTAGATGAATTTCATCAACCCGTATGTTATTGAAAACCACGCAGTTGAAGAAGCTCTGAAAGAGCGATACCTAATAGCGAAGGGCGCAAGCCCTGGATATAAAGACGTTATTTAGGGTGTGAGGTCTGAAGGACCGACACTTATTATATTTATATAGGTGTCGCACCTACGGCGCTCACTAAAAAAATATCGCAATAGGTAGCACTTGCGTACTACCCTTTTAGGTGTCGCACCTTCGGCGCTTTTCGTCGAACTCACGTTAATATACGTGAGTTAGATGGTATTACTAAAAAATACCATCTAAATCAGATTTCTCACTATCCCCCAAACAACAAGCAGGATGATGGCAAGGAGGATGATTTTGTCACGGAAACAAAAGCGGACGATGGCGTTTGTTCTCAGAAGGGTGGGGAAGATGCTACCAATGAGAATGACAAGCCAATATGGAGATAACAGGAAGAAGCCTGGATTGAGAGTCCAGGCTTCTGTTATGTTTCCGTGTAATAGTTCATGAATGGCTCTCTGCATTCCGCATAGCGGGCATTGAAGTCCTGTGAACAGATACAACGGGCATTTCAATGGCCATGAGAGGCTGTGAGGGTTGCCTATTGCCAATATGATGCATATCACGGCTATGACAATTGAAAATAGGCAACTGGAAATTGAAAATCTGCTTTTCACTCTTGACTATTCGCTTTCAACTTCATTTACGAGTTCGTCATATACAACTCCAAGCATTACATTTGCCAGTGGCAAAGTGAAGAAATAGCCTACGCAGCAAAGAAGCAAGCCTGAAATTTCTACCAACCCAGCTACGATTCCATAGCCGAATAGAGTCCAGAATCTGCCCTTTGTCAGTTCCATTGACTTTGCCATCGTATCCTTCATGCTTAGTTCTGGCTCATTAGCTGCGATGTATGGCACGAACATGTATCTTACCAATAGATAGAATCCTGGCAGGACACAACATGCAAATCCTACGATAAGGATAAGTCCAAGCAGGAAAAATTTAAGGAAGTACATGAAATAGTCTTTTGCCGTGGATGTTATTAGTTCCAGGAAATCGATTTTCTCTTCCTCATCTACTATCTTTTTTACATAGCGATAGATAAGGCATGTGAGATATATGAATACCAACAGGCTTATGATCATCACTATGATGTCATTGGAAGTCCAGAGAGGGTGTTTTGATAATTCTTGCAAAGCCTTGGCTCCTTGCAATTCACCACTTGCGATCTTTTGCAATACCTTTTCAGTTTCAGGATCGCTTGATTTGCTCATGAGTGAAGTAGATAATGCATAAACAAATCCGAGACATGTTAATACGACGCAGTTCTTCTTTCCTATTTCCCATGCGTCTCTTAGTACATTGCTTAGTGTCATTGTTTTTTTAATGTTTTAGGTGTTATGATATAATATAATTCAAATTTCGCTTTCTTGTCAAGTGCAAAAGTACAAAAAAAATGTATTGCTCCAAAATTTTTCCAACTTTTTTTTCCTCTCTTCCATTTTTTTTGTAACTTTGCAAACGTTGTGTAAAAACAATAAAATGATTATCCGCAATTACGAGATAGGCGGGCTAAACGGCGGGCTGAAAGCCCAAAAGCAATTAGCCCAGGGCATCGCCCTGGGACAGGTGAGCGAGTTGTTCGCCCTGCAAGGGCAAAAGCTCCAATACGAGGTAATGCTTTTGCCCTTACAGGGCGAAATTACCAACTGCCATCTACCTAGGGCGATGCCCTAGGCTATGAGCTTTTGCCCCTTTGGGGCGCTATCGGGTGATTGCAGATAATTAAAAACAATGATATAGGAACCTAAAACTAACAATAAAACATAAGAAATGAAGAAAAATCTATTATCCGTAGCCTTGCTACTTATAATGAGTATTACGGCTACTGCGCAGAATCTAATGCTAAGCCAGAAGCATGGATTCTATGACAAGCCTTTTGAACTGACAATTACCGATATTGATAATATTGTCAGCGATGGATCCAAGATACGCTATACGCTCGACGGAAGCGTGCCAACGGCTGAGAGTACTGTTTACAATGGGCCGATTTCGATAAACGGCACTACGATTCTCAGAACTGCCGTCGTGGGTTCTGAGGGACTTCTATCCAACGTAACCACAGCTACTTATCTCTTTCCCGATGATGTACTACATCAGTCTGATGCTCCTGAAGGCTATCCGATGGAGTGGGGGGCATATTCCACAATAGAGGGCATTGCACCAGCTGACTATGGCATGGATCAGAAAATGGCCAACGATCCTGTTATTGCAAGTAAGATAAAGGAGGGCTTGCAATCAATTCCAGTTCTGAGCATCGTTACGGACAAGGAGAATTTCTTCAGCCACGAGAATGACGAGGAGAAGGGCGGTATATACATCTTCACCGGTCCTCCAGTCGGCGATCCTACCGGCAATGGCTGGACACGTCCTGTTAATGCAGAGTTGTTTGGCTGTGGTCATGACTTCTCCGTAACCTGTGGAATACGTCTGCATGGCGGGCATGGTCGTCTGGCGGAGAAGAATCCGAAGCATTCACTTCGCCTTGTATTCAAGAAGGAATATGGCGAGAAGACGCTGAAATATCCGCTCTTTGGCGAGGATGAGCCAAATAAGTTTGACCAGTTGGTGCTCAGATGCCATTTCGGCAATAGCTGGCAGCATTGGATGGAGTCAAACCGCCAGAAAGCGCAATATACCCGTGATATATGGGCAAGAAGGATTCAGCGCAAGATGGGGTGGACGAGCGTGAATGCTCTGTATGTCCATGTGTTTCTCAACGGAATGTACTGGGGATTGTACAACATCGCAGAGAGAGTGGACGACCAGTATGGCAAGGATCATCTCGGAGGAAAGAAGGAAGACATCGACGTTATAAAGATAGAGGAAGAGGGAGGCAACCATATCGAGGCTTCCGAGGGCGACCTTGAGGCATGGGAGAATATGGTGGAAACGGCTTCCAATGCCTATGATGATGCTTACTACTATCGTCTTCAGGGTAAGGATGCTGAGGGAAATCCAGATCCTTCGCAGGAGGCATTGCTCGATATTGATAACTTCATCGACTATATGCTCATAAACCAGTATGCTGGCAATACGGACTGGGATCATCATAACTGGTATGCCATCAGAAGAAAAGGGGAGGAGAGTCAGGGATTCCGCTTCCTTTGCTGGGATTCAGAGCTTATCCTCGACAATCCACAGGAGAACGTGCTGACGAAGAACAATGGCAAGGAGAGTCCTACGGGAATCTTTAACCATCTGCTTGAGAACAAGGACTTTGCAAAGAGATACATGACTCGCGCAAAGGAACTTCTTGCCGATGATGGAATGCTTGGAGCAAAGAGCACGGAGGAGGTATGGGATAGTCTATACAACAACATTTCAACCGCCCTTTATGCCGAGGCTGCACGATGGGGCGACTATCGCAGGGATGTGCATCCATACCAGACACCAGGAACGCTCTACACCGTCGATGAGACGTATATGACGGAACGCAACCGACTTCATGAGCAGTATTTCCCATATAGGTCATCAACAGTACTTTCAATGATTGAGAATACACTTGACATTGACGACTTTGAGCCTTTGGCAGAATGGATTCCTCTGACGGCTTCATTCTTCCACAAATGGGATGGTACTGGTAAGAATGCCAACGTTATGGATATGCCTGTGAATGTGGATTGGAATGTAGGCAAGGAAGCAGGTAGTGGCGTTGCAGTTGCTGGATTCGTGAATGTTGATCATGATAACTATGCTGATATAAGTGGTTATGACAAGCTTATAATAAGAGGTAAGGGCAATAATCTTCGAATACTTGCCAACCGTCTTGTTGCGCATGGTCAATGGAAGGAAATCAAGGTATCGTTCAACGAGTACGATAAATATTGGGACGATGACCTGAAGTGCATAGTCATTCCTTTGGATGATTTCAAGACGAAGCTCACTTCCTCAAATGAGACCCGCATTGATGATTTCGTTCATCTTCATGTGCTGAAGGTTGATTGGAACAACAATCTCAAGGTCAATGGCGTATGGCTTGTGCCTAATGAAAATTCAACTGACATCAGGTCTATATGTCAGAATAGAAACATTCCTTCTGATAACAGATACTACAACCTCAATGGTCAGGTTGTGGATAATCCATCAAATGGAGTGTATATATATAATGGAAAGAAGGTGGTGAAATAAGGAGTAGAAGACCCTCTCCCCGCTCCCCCTTAAAGGGGGAGAGCCGGTTCGCGGTAGGAAGTCTCCCTTTAAGGGAGATTTAGAGGGTCTTCTACATAATCCACCGCCCTGTTCACATAGTCATTGAAAGGCTTTGTTGTGCGGAATAGCTCTGCTACGCGCTTTACGAGGTCGGGGGAGGTGATGAACTTATCATCAACGTATGTGAGCAGACAGAAGCTCTTCAGACGCATGAAATCAGCGTATGGAGCATCGGCAGGATATTCCTTCGGCACTTTCTTCAATGCTCCGTCCATATCAACAAAGAATGAAGGATCTGCCTTCTGCAATACATCCTTGCTAAACTCTTCCCATCCGTCACTTATATCCTCACGCAACACCTTGACGGTCTTACTGTCATAGCAATAGTTGCCAGAAGCAAGCATGTGTGCTTCCGGATATGTGTTGCCACCACCAGTACCTACATGGAAGTAATAACCTGCATGCATTGATTTTTTTCCACCAGGGGCAAGGAACACGCCCAAATGAGTCTTGTAAGGAGTCTTATCCTTGCTGAAACGAGTGTCGCGGTAGATGCGGTATGTGCAATCCTTGATGGTAAGATGTGCTATGTCGCTATCATATTTTCCAACCTCACATATCAGTTGTTCGCAGAAATCATGCCATTTGGCAAGTACTTTCTGATAGCGATCCTTATTGGCTGTGAACCACTCCTTATTATTATTGCACGAAAGATCGCGCAGGAATTGTAGTATCTCTTTCATTGATTTAAAGTTTCGCAAGCTCTACTTTATAGGTTATGAGGTTAGAAGGTTTGAGGTCAGCATCGCTCATAAGCGTTCAGACCTGAAAACCTATAAACCTTATAACCTAAAACTATGTTTTGAATCTATGATTTTGAGGAAATCCTCAGGCTTATCATTGATAATCAGCGCCTCTGGAAATTCCGTTTCGGCAAGAAGAGGGTAGATGTTCTCGTAGTTAGCAATATCCATGTGGAAATGGGCATCACTACCTAATATGACAGGCACCTCATATTTCTTGCATAGCCTAAGTATCTCAAGGTTATTGGGCTTTGCCTTCGCTATCTTGCCTCGGCATGGTTTCAGACTCGAGTTGTTTATCTCAAGCAATGTGCCTGTTTCCTTGGCTGCAAGTACGATAGGCTCGAAAAGTAAATCGGCAGTTCCATCGCCTGGATGCGATATGATGTCGATACATGGATTTCGTATTACGTTTATCATGCCCTGAGTGTTCTCTTCCTGTGAGCCTCCCTTCCAGCAAAGCCTATGAATGCCTGCGATACGGATGTCAAGACGATGATAGTAGTCTATATCCTCGTCAAGATTTCCTTCCATATCGAGAATGTTAAGCTCTGCCCCAAGCAAGAGACGCATGTCACCCCATTGTCGTGGCACGACATGAAGATTCCAGAAATATATGGGTTGGCATGTTCCGGGTAGGTTTTGTGCGTGTTCTGTTATTCCGAATACCTTTAGCCCTTTGCGCTGGGCTTCCGTAACCATCTCTGTTAGAGTGCTGAATGCGTGCCCTGACATGATGGTATGTGTGTGTACGTCAAGTAATGTGTTCATTCGTATAGATATTAAGACATTAAGAAATTAAGAGATTAATGCTTCGTAAGCCAGAGTTGCCTTGAAGATAAATCTCTTAATTTCTTAATCTCTTAAATTCTTAATCTCTTTTTTATTCCTTCTTGCTTGTCGCTGCATATTCAGTTGGCTTCATTCCAACCTCACGCTTGAATGTGCGGCTGAAGTTGTTGGCATCATCATATCCGCATTTCAATGCCACCTGACTAATAGGGTATTTACCCTTAGCCAACAGTTCCTTAGCATATTTAATGCGTATAGTCAAGAGATACTTGCCTCCGGTGCGACCTGTTATTGCAAAGATCTTACGGCGGAGACTCTGATTAGTCATTCCCAAACTCTCGCAAACTGTATCACAGTTCACGTGCTTTTGCTTCATCTGATCAAAAACAAGTTTTTCTACCTGCTTAAGAAAATCCTTATCTTCTTTTTTCATTGTATTGAATAGAATTAGTAATTATATGTATTTATTGACGATTAGAGTGATTAAAGGTTTACTTTACACTTTCTTCTTTGGTTTTATGAGTGCAAAGATAGTGTTTTTTTTGATAATACCAAGACAAATCACTTTTTTTTTAGTTTTTTTGTGTAAAAAAGTTTGATTTCATGCATAAAAAGGGTCATTTTCGTCTCTGTTTTTGACGGAATTGATGGTTTTTAACAAAAACTGCTTTCTATTCAAAACAAGTGTTTAAAGTGTGAAAGGTTTCATAAAAGTTGGACTATTTCTCCGATTTTTGGACGATAATTGACAAAAACAATATAACTTTGCACTCGAAAATCAAGGTTGTCAGGTTGCAATGTTATAAGGTTAGGAGGTCAGTACCGACCTAAAGACCTCAAAAACCAGAAGACCTCCAAACCTTAAAAAGATTGTATAATATAAAACAGTATTTTCTTATGTATAATTTACTAAGTTTTGTTTATGCTTCAGCTCCACAGTGGCTGTACGATATACTTCTGTTAGTGTTGTGTGTCGTCGGTATATGGATATTCTCATGTAGGAAGGTTATCCGTACCAAGTTGAGAAGGCTGCTTGGAGTGATGTACGCAGAGTATCTGATATTACTCATGTGCGCTACCGTCATATTCCGAGATTCCACATGCGCCTTGGGCGTAGAATTTGTTCCTTTCTGGAATTATACATATTTCACTAAGGAAGTTCTTTATGAGACATTGCTCAACATCGTGATGTTCATTCCTATCGGTTTCTGTTCATCTGTATTCCTCAAGCGTCCTGTATTGTTGAGGGTATTCCTGTTGTCAATGGCACTTTCCTGCACAATTGAGGTTACTCAATATCTTCTTGAGCGTGGTTTCTGTGAGACCAATGATGTGATGAACAATACTGTTGGTGGTGTGCTTGGATACCTATTATATAGAACCACTCCTACGCTTCTTCATATATTCAATCAGAGAAGATACGCATACTATGGTCAGAATGCCCTTGCATAACGACCTTTTTCTTTACAAAAGCAAAGGCAACAGAGGAATCGACAGCGGTTCCTCTGTTGTCTTTTTATATAATGGTATATAAACCGATAAAAATTCCATTTTTTTACATATTTTTACTATTATTTACAGCCTATAATAATATTTTTAAAAGAAAATACAAAAAAAACGGGAAAAAATTTGGAGAAATGAAAGAATATGTATATATTTGCAATCGTTATAGTTGTTTTCTACGAACTGTAAGATACATCTATCTATGAACTTTTATCTGGCAGAACCCGAATATTAACCGTAAATGCCACGAATTTATATATTAACCGTTAAAAAACATTGATGAATATGAAGAAGATATTTAACCTTATTCCAATGATGGCTTTGTTCCTGAGTTTCATCTGTCAGAACGCCCAGGCACAGGAAATCAATATGGTGGACGAACAAAACTATTATGAAGTGTCAGAAAACAGTGATGGTTTGTCATTAGTGGTAACCATAGATGGAATGCGCAAGGTTGCCGATTTCGAACAGGGATCAGGTGTCTTGCCAAAATACCTTGGTAAATACAAGAATGCACTAATCTTTTTGGATGTTGTGGACAAAACCCACCGAAACATAATGGTGTTCCGACCTATTGATGGCTATGTATGGCAGACAACCTACGAGAACGAGCTATGCAAGGCCTCAGAACGTGAGGAGTGTATGATGTTCTTTGGTGACACTCCTATAAAGGTGGAATACAACAGGCAAGGTGGTCCTAAGACTAAGTTCTCTAAGCTTGACTCAAAATACTCAAAGCTCAAGGGACATACCATTTCCTCTTGCGGTGGTGAGTTCAACTTCTCTGAAGAATAATCTTCAATCACAATCCAATCTGTAGGTTTATCGTATTATTAAATCCATAAAGATAATATACCAAGAAACCAAATCTGGTAGCACTTTTCCTATTACTTTAGGATCTAAGCCTTACCGGATTTGGTTTCTTGGTATAATTATATGTAGCGGGCTGCAAGCCCAACAAGCTCATAGCATAGGGCATCGCCCTATGTACAAGGAAGTTACAAAATTCGCCCTGTAAGGGCAAAAGCATTAATTCTGTTAGTGCTTCTGCCCTTACAGGGCGTCTATCTACACTCCATTTTCCCCCCACAGGGCGTTGCCCTGGGCTAATGGCTCATTGCCCCTTCGGGGCGCTTATCGTAGATGCGTTCATCTATGAAACCACCAAATGCTCATCCGTGACATCTACCTTTGCCTCTCCACCTTTCTTCAGCTTCCCGAAGAGAAGTTCCTCCATAAGCATTGGCGTGAGATATTGCTGAATAGCCCTATCCATTTCGCGAGCACCATATTGCTTCGTGAATCCCTTGACAAGAAGGAACTCGTGTGCCTCCTGAGACAATGTCATAGATACATTCTTCGCAGCAAGACGCTGTGAAAGCTGACGAAGCTTCTTGTCAAGAATCAATGATGCCATCTTCTTATCCATTTCGTTGAACACGACAGTACCAGAGAGACGGTTGAGGAACTCAGGCTTGAAAGTCTTCTTCACGGTGTTGAGCATAGCCTGTCCCTTGGTGAGACCACCGCCAAAACCGATACCTGCCTGACCCGCATACTGCGCACCGGCATTTGAAGTCATGATGAGAATGACATTGCGGAAGTCTGCCTTGTTTCCCTTGTTGTCGGTAAGTCGGGCATAATCCATTACTTGAAGCAAGATGTTGTAAATGTCTGTATGTGCCTTCTCTATCTCATCAAGGAGAAGGACGCAATTCGGAGTCTTGCGAATGGCATCAGTAAGAAGTCCACCTTCCTCATATCCCACATATCCGGCAGGTGAGCCTATGAGCTTGGATATGGTATGCTTCTCCGTATATTCACTCATGTCGAAGCGTATTAGCTCAACACCGAGTTCACGGGCAAGAACCTTGCAGACCTCAGTCTTACCAACACCCGTAGGTCCTACGAAGAGAAGTGAGGCGATAGGTTTGTCTGGCTCCATCAGTCCTGCCTTTGACATCATCACAGAGCGAACCACCTTCTTTATTGCTTCATCCTGTCCATAGATATCACTGCTGATACGCTTGTCAAGATCCTTCAGAGCATCATTATTCTCACTTGCAAGAGCATTCGCGTCAATGCGGCAAACCTCAATGAGAATCTTCTTAATGATATCCTTATTCACCTTCTGATAGCGTACAGCCTTCGCTTCTCCGTTCTTGTTCAGAAGCGGATTCTGTTGCAGATACGCACCAGCTTCATCTATGATGTCGATAGCCTTATCAGGAAGGAAACGGTCACAGATGCGTGCGTCACTCTGCTCAACTGCATATTTCACAGCCTCTTCATCATACTTCACCCCGTGATGCTTCTCGTAGATAGGGAGTAGGGCAGAGATGATCTGAATGGTCTCATCTACTGAAGGCTCCTTGACGTCAATCTGTCCGAAACGACGTGCAATTGCCTTATGCTTGCCAAACGACTTGTTGTAGTCCTGATATGTAGTAGAGCCGATGAAGCGGATGCTGCCATCCTCAAGATAAGGCTTCATCATCTCGGCTGCATTCATTGAGCCATTGCCACCGCCAGTATCGCAGATAGTGTGAATCTCGTCAATGTAGATAATGGCATTACCCTTTGCCTTCGCACCCTCAAGCACCTCCTTCACACGCTTTTCAAATTCTCCGTGATAGCTTGATCCGGCAATCATTGAGCCCATATCCATGCCATAGACCACCTTGTCTGATATTGATTCAGGCACATTGCCTTCAGCTATCATCTTTGCAAGACCATAGATCAGGGCAGTCTTTCCCACACCAGGTTCACCGATGAATATAGGATTGTTCTTGTCCTTGCGACACAATATGCGAATCGTATGCTCAAGCTCCTTTTGCCTGCCTATGAGCGGCTTCCTGTTCACGTATTCCTCACTTATGCAGGTAAGGTACTGCTCCCAAGGCTCTTTCTGCTGCTGAGCCTGACCTTGCGATTCACTCTGCTTATGCATCTCTATCGACTGCAATGAGCCGAGCAACCTATTGGCACTCGCCATTAGCTTGTCATATATGGCTGTACCTGAAAGATCCACTCTCTTGCCGTTGATGTAAGCCTCTGCCATAACCTGCGGCTTACTTATCTCCATTTTCTCATTCTCAGTCTCATCCTCAATGTCGGCGCTCTCAGCTTCCGACACATCCTTGAAATTCTCATAGAAACTGTTAATGTCATGAAACCAGTTATCCTTGAATGAGATATACTTATTCAGGACATACTGTGCCATACTATGCTTCAGCTCGCTCAGCATATATATAGCTTCAAGTATCGTACCATGCTTCAAGACATCATCCGTCATCTTAGTCAGACCAAGAGCCTTCAGGTTCTTCTTTGTCTTTGAAATGGCATAAAGCTGCATACGCTGCACAATCTCATTCAGATTGGCAGACATCATCGGGATGTATTCCTCATCCTCCGGTACAGAGTCTATGCTTATTATATACCCGAAAAGCTCATTGTGCATCTCCTCTATATTCACATCGGTCATCTCGCAAAACGACATGAAAGCCGTCTGGTATGATATTGCATACAGAAGATGCTCTGGAGTGATGAATTCTGAGCGGAACTTGGTAGCATCGTCCAAAGCTACCTCAAGTGCACGATTTAGGTTTTCGGTAAAATAGCTGGTTTCTATGTCAAATATAGGATGTTTCATCTTGATTCTTCGATTGTAAGTTGTAAAGGGTAATTATTTGCCTTAGCGAGATTCATGGTGTAGTTAGCCTTGCTTTTGGCTATATCATGGGAATAAGTGCCTACTATTGCGCTACCTTCATTATGAATCTTTAGCATCAGCGATTCAGCATCCGCCTCGCTTTTTCTGAAAATCTTCACGAGGACAAAGACGACAAAGTCCATAGTCGTAACATCATCATTATGCATGATGACATTAAACTTTGGCGGTTCCTTCAATTTGAACTTTGTATGCTTGCTATGGTCTGTCTTTGTCTGTCTATTCATGTCATTAAAATTGTTGTTTGCAAAAATAAGAAAAATTTGCGACTAAAAAAAGTTTTTTCTGATTTTTTCTCACTTTATTGTGAAATAGTAACGATTTACAAGTGTATTTTTACATTTTGTTCGTTTATTCCCCTGTTTTTGAGGAATTTCCAGTCATAATAAGTGAAAAGATAAGAGTGAAGAGGGTAAAAAATGAAAAAGGAAAAATTAAAAAGTAAGGAGTGGCAATCACGCCCATTAGCTATAAAGCTAACCATACTTTTTAATTTTTCCTTTTTAATTTTTCCTTTTACGCTCTTTACTTGAACACCTTCTGTGCGAACTCGGTGAGGTAGATTCGCCAGTTGCGCCAGATGTGACCGCCGTCGGTTTCAAGATACTCGTAAGGATAGTTCTTGGTGTCCCAGTAGGCACGGAGATCAACGCAACTCTGATAGAGGAAGTCGGTCTTGCCCATTGCTATCCAGTAGAGCTTTGGCTTGCTGCCGAAGAGGGTGGCTGACTGCTTCTCAAAGTTAGGATCGTTCTTTATCTGCTCTGCGAATGGCTGGTTCATGTTGAAGTCCTTGCCTAAGTGCAGACCGGCTGAGAACAGACCGTAGTAGTCGAACGTGGTAGGGTAGGTGAGGCTTATGCCGAAGGTGTGGCCGCCTCCCATTGACAGACCGCATACGGCACGACCGGCACGGCTCCTGATTGTGCGGTAGTTCTTATCCACATAGTTCACTATATCCATGAAACTGGCTGGTATCGTTGCAACGGCTGGCTGAGTAGGGCCTGTGCCACCATCGCGGAAGCCTGGTGTGTACATACCGAACGACCATTCGCCTGGGGCTGCCTGACAGTTTGGGTTGCCATTAGGCATGACGACGATCATTGGCTTTGCCTTGCCCGTGGCAATGAGGTTGTCGAGAATCTGTGCGGCGCGTCCCAGTTCGCTCCATGCGTTCTCATCGCCGCCAGAGCCATGCAGTAGGTAGAGGACAGGATACTTGCCCCCCTTCTCATAGCCGGCAGGGGTGTAGATGGTCATGCGGCGCTGCATCTTCAGCGTAGGACTATCGTACCATACCTTTGATAGGTTGCCGTGCGGAACCTCGTTTACCTTATACAGATCGCCCTTGTCGCCTTTCTTCTCGCTAACGATGAAGATGTTGGTGAATGACACGATGTCGCGGTTCACGTAGATGTTTGAAGGGTCTTTCAAGCCAGTCATTCCGTCGATGTTGAAGGTGTAGCTATACATCTCAGGTGCGAGTTTGCCGGTGGTGTATGACCACACTCCGTTCTTGCCTTCGGTCAGGGAAGCAACACCGGGGGCATCGTATGTGCCGTAGCCTTCAATCTTGATAGGGGTGGTTGGCAGGAAATCGCCTGTCACCTCTACCTTCACCGCCTTTGGTGCGTAGATGTTGAATGTTACGGTGCCGTCAGGATTTACGACTGGTGACTGTACGTTTGTACTATTGAATAACTTTTCCTGTGCTGATGCTCCGAGGCTTCCAAGGGCAAGAGCGAGGGCGAGAATTGAAAATTTTGATGTATGTGTCATAATTGAAGAAAAGTAATAAGTAAGAATTAAAAAGTAAAAAGTATGATTAGTATTTTTCCCGACAACCTTTCGCTATACATGGTAATCATAAGTAAATCAAAAAAATTTTATCAAGAATTAAAGAATTAGAGATTTTTTTGAATTAATGCGAAAGAGAGAAGATTTTGCTACTTGCGTAGCATTGAGAATTGCCGTGATTAACAGAAGCGTAAGCGACATTCTCTAATTCTCTGAAATTCAAAAGAAAAAAAAATCTCTAAATCTCTAATTCTTGATTATAAAAATAAATTTGATCACTTACTTAAAAAAATTCGCGTACTTGCCTTTTTACTTTTTAATTTTTACTTTTTATTTTTTTTTATTGTCTCTTAAGCAGATTCAGCTTCACGTTTGGTTTAACTACGTTGTTTACTTTCTTGGTCCATGCCTTAACCTTGGCAGTTGCCTTTGCCTCTACATCGTTGGCTGAAGAGCAGATCATGAAGGTATAGACACCGGCATCGGTCTTCCATGAAGAATCCTGCTCGTTGAAAGATGCGAGGTTCTCTGTCTTGACGGTCATGGTGACGGTCTCTGTCTGACCAGGCTGCAAGAGCTTTGTCTTGGCATAGTTGCGCAACTCCTTCTCAGGCTTGTTCAGCTTCTTACTGTTAGGAGCAGCAACGAAGAGCTCTACTACGTTGCGACCAGCCTTTGAACCAGTATTCTTCACATCGACCTTGACGGTGTATGTTCCGTCAGCCTCCGTAACGCTCAGGTTCTCGTAGCCGAAGGTGGTATAGCTGAGTCCGAAGCCGAAAGGATATGCTACTGGCTTGCCGAATGAGTCGAAGTAGCGATAGCCCACATAGATGTCCTCCTCGTAATTGGTGAAGTCGATGTCCTTCTCAGGCTTGCGGTCTTTTGGTGCAGAGTCCTTGTTGTAGCCCCACATGAACATGGCACCGAGGGTCTTGTCATCTACGTTGGCAGGGAAGTTCTTGTCAGCGTATGCATCGCCATACTTGATCTGGAAGGTCATTGGCAGCTTACCGCTTGGGTTCACCTTGCCAGAGAGAACGTCAGCCACGGCAAAGCCAGACTCCTGTCCGCCCTGCCATGTGCAGACAACAGCATCGGCCTGAGACTGCCATGATGCTACGTCCATAGGACTGCAAATGTCGAGCAGCACTACTATCTTCTTGCCCTTGGCATGGTAGGCATCGCTTACAGCCTTGATGAGCTGCTTCTCGCCGTCGTTGAGGTAGAAATCGCTCTCGCCACGGTCAGCAGCCTCGCCACTCTTGCGTCCGAGTGATATGATAGCCACATCGCTTCCGTCAATGGCTGCATTCATCTCCTCGGCAGTAAACAGTTTCTCGGCTGCACGGGCAGGAGGGGTGATTGAGAATGGAGGGCGACCGTTAGGGAATAGTCGCTTCTCTTCATCGGCGATGTGCTTCTTATAGATGTCAATGAGAGGCTGATAGACCTCATATCCGGCACTACGCATACCCTCAATGAGTGATACGGTGTAGTGACCTACGGAAGTGCCTCCAAAGCCAGAGCCACCTGAAATCCAGTCGTATGAGGTGCATCCGAACAGGGCTACGCGCTTGCCTGTAAGTGGAAGAATGCCTTCGTTGCGGAGCAGTACTATGCCGTCGGCACCTACCTCACGCACAATCTGGGCATGAGCCTTCAGGTCAGGCTCATTATTATATTTATAGCCATTGAAGTTGCTGGTCTTGATAACGTATTCCAGAATGCGCTTCACGTTGGCATTGAGAATATCCATAGAGAGGCTACCGTCCTTTGCAGCTGCAAGGATAGCCTGATACTGCTTGTCCTGTCCGGGCTGAAGCATATCGTTTCCTGCCTTCATAGCTGCAACGGCATCATCACCAGCATTCCAGTCGGATACATACATACCCTTCCATCCCCATTCATCGCGGACGATGGTGTTGAGCAGTTCCTCATTCTGCAAGGCATACGGACCATTGAGCTTATTGTAAGAGGTCATGATAGTCCACGGATTACTTTCCTTGACCATGATCTCGAAAGCCTTCAGATAGATTTCGCGGAGAGCACGCTGTGATACCTGTGAATTGTTGTTGTTGCGGTTTGTCTCCTGATTGTTTGCAATGAAATGCTTAGGACAAGCAGCCGTTCCCTCGCTCTGCACTCCGTTCACATAGCCTGCTGCGATAGTGCCTGACAGGTAAGGATCCTCACTGTAATACTCATGGTTACGACCGCAGAGGGCACTACGGATGAGGTTCATTGACGGAGATAGAATCCAGTCGAGACCAAACTCACGCACCTCGTTGCCTATGCCCTTGCCCACCTTGAAGGCGGCCTCACGATCCCATGTGGATGCAAGTGTCATACTTGCCACGAAATCGGTAGGGTAGTAGTCACGGTGATCCCATGAGCGATGGGCATCCATGCGGAGACCTTGCTGACTATCAGCGCAGTAGGTGGCAGGAATGCCTAATCGTGGTATGCCGTATGAGCTTCCGGCAGTACCAGGGAACTTTGCATAATCGTTAAAATTCATGCCGCAGCCGAGTACCAGATGGCATTTTTCTTCGATGGTCATGGCATTGATGACCTCGTCGATGTTGTTTGCATTCAATTTTGGCTGAGCATACATGCCGATGCCGTAACCGCAGAAAGCAGCTACCGCAATCATCTTATAGCTTAATTTTCGGAATGACATAGAATAATGTTTTTGAAGGTTTCGCAAGCTCAACTTCAAAAGTGAAGAGTGAAGAGTGAAGAATTTGAGTTTGTATTGCAGATTGTCGCCAGTTCGATGAATTTCATCAATTCGTATGTTATTGAAAAATAAGTACGTGATTGAAGAAGCTCTGAAAGAGCGACACCTAATAGGGCGGTGCGTAAGCGCCGTTATATAGACATTTTTGGGGTGTGAGGTCTGAAGGACCGACACCTATTGTATTTATTAGGTGTCGCACCTACGGCGCTCACTAAAAAAAATCATCATGGTAACCGCCCTTACGGACTGCCCTGTTAGGTATCGCACCTACGGCGCTTTTCATCGAACGAACTGTTATTTACATCCATAAAATGTAATACTAACTTAAATTCTTCACTCTTAACTCTTCACTTTTCATTTCAAGTTGAACTTTGCTCAACTTGAGTTTATCTTTTCAACAGATTTAATTTCACATTAGGCTTCAGCACATCGTTTGTCTTTGTCTCTTGAGACTGGGCAGAAGCCTTGAGGGTAGCCTTTACATCTTGGGCAGAAGCAGCAACGATGAACTCGTATTCGCCCTTGGCAACAACCCATGCAGAGGCGGTCTCATCGAAAGAGGCAAGGTCGGCAGCCTTCACGTTGAGGGTAACGGTCTCACTCTCGCCCGGCTTCAATGACTTTGTCTTGGCGAATGCCTTCAGTTCCTTAACAGGCTTGTTTGCAGCCTTGTTGTCAGGAGCAGAGATATAGAGCTGCACCACTTCCTTACCCTCGCTTGCACCCGTATTCTTTACGGTAACGCTAACCTCATATCCCTCGTTCTTCTCTGCAATCTTCGCATCAGAATAGTCGAAGGTGGTGTAGCTGAGACCATAGCCGAATGGGTAGCTCACAGGCACGTTGAATGAATCGAAGTAGCGGTAGCCCACATATACGTCCTCTTCATAGTCGGTATAGTCCACATTCTTCACGGTGCCCTTCTGACCCTGATTCAGCATGTCGATGCGAGGATCTTGGTCGATAGGGAAGTTTCTTGAAGAATAGGCATCGGTGAATTTCACAGGCCATGTCATGGTGAACTTACCAGAAGGAGACTGCTTTCCGCTGAGAACATCGACAACGCTGTTGCCGCCTTCCTGTCCTGCTTGCCATGCGCAGAGTATTGCGTCTGGCATATCCTTCCATGAAGCGGTCTCGATAACGCCACCGATATTCAGCAACACTACCACCTGCTTGCCAGCCTTGTGATAAACATCGCAAACCTGCTTGATGAGTTTCTGCTCAGAGTCGTTGAGGTTGAAGTTTGAGACATTGCGATCCATGAACTCGCCTGATATGCGACCGATGGTGATAACGGCAACGTCAGACACCTTAGCCTGAGCTGTCAGTTCATCGATTGTGAACTGCTTCTCGGCTGGGAGAGTGCCAGGCAGGAACTTAACGAGAGAGGCATTCTTAGGGTCTTTCTTTGCCATCTCCTCAAGTGCAGCCTCTGCATTCTTCTTGCTTTCGGCAATATAGCTCTCGTAGTCACTCTTCAGCTTGTCAGAGATGGCATAACCGCCATTCTTCAAACCATCAACGAGCGAAACGACGTATGCGTGGTTTACATTTCCTGAGCCTGTGCCACCTGCAATGAAATCGTATGAGGTACAGCCATATAGAGCCACGTTCTTAATGTCCTTGTTGAATGGCAATGCCTTGTTGTTCTTCATAAGCACCATACCCTCGGCAGCAGACTGACGTGTTACGGCTGCATGAGCCTTCAGGTCAGGCTTGTTGGAATACTGATAGCCCTGGAAACGTGGACTCTTCTCTACGAGATTGAGCACACGCTTTACGTTGCGGTCGAGGTCGGCAACATCGAGCTTTCCGCTCTTCACACCTGCTACGATGCTATCGAACTGCTCGTTCTTGCCAGGCTGAAGCATATCATTACCAGCCCACATCTGCTTTGCACCATCCTTACCGCCAAACCAGTCGGTCATCACGGTTCCTTCATATCCCCATTCATCACGCAAAATGGTGGTTACGAGATCCTTGCTTTCAGAAGCGTAGGTACCGTTGATATAGTTGTAGGATGTCATGACTGTCCACGGCTTTGACTCCTTGATGGCAATCTCGAAGCCCTTTAGGTAGATCTCACGCAGAGCACGTTGTGAGATATGTGCATCTGTGTTCATTCGGTTGGTCTCCTGATTGTTGGCAGCAAAGTGCTTGATGCTTGTGCCCACATCGTTTTTCTGCACACCTATTATATATGCAGCAGCGGTCTTGCCCGCTACGACTGGATCTTCTGAATAGTACTCGAAGTTACGACCGCACAACGGATTGCGCATGATGTTGAGGGCAGGCGCCAATAATACATCGGCACCATACTCCTTTACCTCTTCGCCTATTGCCTGACCAACTTCCTCAACCAACTTGGTGTTCCATGTTGATGCTAAGAGAGTTCCGATAGGGAAGTGGGTGCAATAGTAAGAGGCAGAATCGCCTTCTCGCTTTGCGTCTATACGAAGTCCAGCCGGTCCGTCGGCAAGTACCACGGCAGGTATGCCGAGCGAGTCGAGCGGATAGGTAGTACCGGCTGCACCCGGCACTATGCTCTCCGTAGCACCAATAACGGCATCATTTCCAGAGAATCCCTTCATTCCCACACCAATAACGAAGTGAGCCTTGTCCTCAAGTGACAACTTAGACATCACCTCTTCCTTGTTTATTGTGTTTCTACTCTCTTTGTCGGCAGATGCACAGCTCATCATCAAGCCTGTCACGCCAAGGACGAAAAACATACTTTTCTTCATAATCAATTTTTTATTGTAGGTTTTAGTAGTACAAGGAGTACAAGGAGTACAAGGAGTGGCGCTCCTTCGTCGCTTCAGGAGTACAAGACGAATGTATCTGCACGATAAGAACTATCGTCTTGTACTCCTTATTACTCCTTGAACTCCTTATTACTCCTTTAAAATTTATTTAAACAACAGCGGAGCATATTCTGTCAGATAGATTCTCCAGTTGCGCCAGATGTGACCACCGTCAGTCTCAAGATAGGTGTATTTATGCTTCTTTGAATCAAGATATGCACGAAGATCATTGTTGTTCTTGATAAGGAAGTCGGTCTTACCTATGCCAATCCAGAAGAGTTTAGGATTCTTGCTAAACAGATTGTCGATCTTCGCATTTCTATCAGCATAGATCTCCGGATGACCGCCATTGCCGTTTTGCTGCTGATCAACAGCTGCGGAGAACAGGCCAACATAGTCGAACAGGTCAGGATTGTTGATACTGATGAAGAGGCTATGGAAACCACCCATTGACAAACCTGCTATGGCACGATGTGCCTTGTCCTTCTTCACACGATAGGTTTTCTCGATAAATTTCACTACATCAGGGAAGGCCGTCTCGAAACTTCCTTCCATTGTCTTCGGAAGCATCATGGTTGGAACCTTGAAACCTTCGGAAGTCTCACCCGGACAAGCCTCCTGAGAGATGTTGCCGTTAGTCATAACCAGAATCATTGGTTCTGCCTTACCCTGTGCAATCAGGTTATCCATGATCTGAGCAGCACGTCCAAGTTCGCTCCAAGCGTTCTCATCACCACCTATGCCATGCAAGAGATAGAAGACAGGGTATTCTTTACCACTTGTCTCGTAGCCGGCAGGGGTATAGACCGTAAGGCGACGGGTAAGACCAGCCGTAGGACTCTCATACCACACCTTGCTAACCGTGCCATGAGCAACCTTGTTCACCTTGTAGAGGTCGGTGCGGGCATCGCCATCAATAAGAAGTACGCTGAACAGATTGCTGATGTCTCGGATGTTATACACATTCAGAGGGTCGAGGATGTTCACGCCATCCACAATCATGTTGTAGGTGTAAAGTTCTGGCTTCAGAGTTTCGGAAGTGAAACTCCATACCCCCTTGTCATCCTTCTTGAGTTCTGCAACTCCTGGAGCATCGTAGGTGTTTCCCTGGTATTCTATTTTCTTGGGAGGCAGGAAGTCGCCGGTAATCTGTACCTTCTGCGCTTCTGGTGCAATAAGGTTGAAAGTTACTGATTTGTCAGGATTTACTACTGGAGAAGCCACCTGTGGGCCTTGTCCCCAATTCAGGTTTTGTTGTGCTTGAGCCGTCATGCAACCAAGGCATAATACGGCCATAATAATTGTTTTTTTCATTATAATGTTAAGTTGTTAGTTAAATCATGTTGCAAATATACACATTTTATTTGATACAACGACCAAATACACAAAAAAATGTAAGATTTTTTTACTAAAACGTTTGCTAAATATAAATCGACCTTCAAGGAGTAATAATAAAAGGAGTACAGGATGATAGTTATTATGCTACATATACATTCGTCTTGTACTCCTAAATCGAAACAAGTTCTAAACTTGTAAAACTTTAGCTATATGTGTTTTTTCATGAGAAATATCCTACTTTTCTCTTTTTTATATAGCGAACTTAACGCCGATAGAGAGGTAGATTTCGTCATAGGCATGATCCTCTTCATTAATCCATTGATACTTCGTATCTATGAATCCTGCAATCTTTTTGTTGAAGTCATACTTGATGCCACAACCGATGTTTATGCCGAAATTTGTTTTGCCATCGTAGTATTTGTCATCGTGTAGATGAGCATGAGGGTGGTGTTTACATACATGACCATCTTTGAGATTGGTATAGCAGAGTACGCCACCAGCGATTGGATATAATGTGAAATTCTTGCCGAGATCAATCTTGTAATGGAAATCAGCCTCAAAGTCGATGTGAGTACCACAATCCCAGAAATAGAAGTCTGCACTTGGAGAGAACTCGAAATCCTTACCGATGTCTGCGGTGATACCAGCACCAACTCCCAGGTCACTACGGAAATTAGTCTTGAAATCAACACTTTCAACCTGTGCCTTGGCAACAAATGCCACAGCGCAAAGAATCATAGATAAAATGATTTTTTTCATAATTGCTTTTGTCGTAATATTATAAATTTGTTATCTTAAATACTTAATATCTAACGCAACTAATCAGCAATTATTGAAAGGGTTTCAGTTAAAATAGATGAAGAAAAATTAATTTATGGTGATAGGTGTTGGGTGATAGTTGTTAGCCGGACTATACACCAACCCCCATCACCTACCACCCATCACCCATTACCAGACATCACATGTGCGTTTGACTGGACTATTCTCTGGTACCTCTGGTATAGCTTGGTTGTTCACCTTGCAATTTATAAACGTACAGTTCTTTGTATTGTGCAGGTAATAAGGCCATTTCGCAGTTTCTACGTTGAAGTTTTTCACCTTGATGTCGGTGATATTTTCTATTTCATTTCCTTCGTAGAAGATACCGAATTGATCAGACATGCCTACTGATACGTTGTTGATGCGGAAGTTGTTGTATCTGGTCGGGAAGTTACCACCACGATAATGCAGATAGTTGGTTTCAAAACGAAGTGCAGCACCGGCTGTGCTTCCTATTTTCACACTATCTACATACACATTTTCGATATATCCTCCACGATCAAGATTGGATTTGAACAAAATGCCGTTCTTCACATTGCCTATCTCGATATTGCTCATGAATATATTCTTTACACCACCGCTAATCTCAGAACCTATACATATTCCGTTACCTTTAGTGTTCATCTTGCAGTTTCGAATTACAATGTCTTCAGCCGGGCGACCTATACGTCTGCCGTCTGTGTCACGACCAGATTTTACGGCAACGGCATCATCGCCAGTACGGAACGTGCAGTTCTCGATAAGAACCTTCTTACTTGATTCCGGACTTATTCCATCGTTGTTTGGGAAATTAGATTCTATATTAACATTCTTGATGATGACATCCTCGCAATAGAGTGGGTGTATGCACCAGAAAGGACTATTCTTCAGGGTTACGCCGCTGAACAAGACACGTGAGCATGAATTGAACTCAATGGCGCATGGACGCAATTTGGAATCCTCGCCAAAGACACGGTCTGACAAAGGTACGAGCTTGTCACCCATTTCCCTTAGACGGTTCACGTCGGCACGCTCTGGAGTCTCGCCATGCGAACCATACATGCTCTCTTCAAAGCTCTCAACACCAACGGTCATTCCCCATGATGCCATCTCATGACCGTTTGCATCAATAGTAGCAGAACCTTCGCCGGTTATAGCCACATTCTCTTGCCAGTGAGCATGAATCATTGGACTTCGGGAATATACTTCTATACCCTCATAACGACTCATTACTGGTGGTAGATAGGCATTAGGATCATCAGTAAACGACAATGTGGTTCCATCGCTAAGGTGGATTCTCACGTTGCTCTTCAGTTCGATAGGACCGTCCATCTCATAATTTCCCGCAGGAATTGTGATGGTACCGCCTCCTTCATCTGAACACTCGTCAATTATCTTTTGCAACTCCGTGCGTGTAGTGCCTGCATTGATTGTTATCTTCTTGCCGTCCTTCGGGAATAATGGCAGACGCACGCTTGCTGCTATGAGTTTCATCTTTCGGTCATCAGAAATATCCTCAAGCTTAAACTTTTCTTCGTTTATGGTCATATTTATAGGGCGGATAGTTCCATCCTCGTTGTAGAATAGCGAATCAACACTTACAGAGCGACGATTGGCATTGAAATACTCAGGAGCAAGGACGCGACTAATGTCAGCCGTGTGGTAGAACATATAGTCCTGACCTTTGAAGTTCACAATGGAACAATGAGTGGTACCGCTGTTTACTGGCTTTAGGATAATGCCCTGATATGTATAGGGACCAAGAGGATTCTTACTCGTACAGTATGCTATCTCCTGTTTCTTTCCACGACGGAAAGGACTTGTAGCGTATGTCATATAGTATGTGTCATTACGCTTGTGTACCCATACAGCTTCAAAAAAATCCTGTACGCCCTGTATCTGCTCCACCTTTCCGTCATACGAAATCATGTCCTCATTAAGACGAATGACATTAACGGTGTTCTGTCCCACAAAGAGATAAGCCTGACCGTCATCGTCAATGAAAGGACAAGCGTCTATGAACATACGGTCGCATACAACTCCAGGAGTATTCTTTGAAATAAGCGGATGTCCGAGAGGATCATGGAAAGGACCTGCTGGTGAATCAGCCACAGCCACGCCTATATTCTCCCTATCAACGGCATAGTAGAAGTAATACTTGCCATTGCGTTCTATGCAGTCGGGAGCCCATGTACGTGATTTTGCCCATTTCGTGTCTTCCAATGGCTTGTATATCACTCCATGATCAGTCCATGTCTTCATGTCCGTGGTACTATATGCATGGAAATCATCCATAAGGAAATCGAACGCATCATCCTTGTCGTGACTTGGGAAAAGCCACAAAGTATCACCAAATACTCTTGCAGAAGGATCTGCACAATAGGTGTGCGTGATAATAGGATTGCCCGGCAATGAAGTCTGGGCTTCGACTATTCCACTTGATATGAGAAATAGAAAAATAAGTGTGTATCTTAATTGCTTCATAACGATATTCGGAAAATGTGTTATTATATGATATTGTTGAGTGCAAAGATAAGAATAAATATCCGTACGACCTAAGTTTTTTGGAAAAAAATGCAAAAAAATATCCATTTGCATTAAAAAAGGTGGAGTTATTACGTTTTTTTTCTTAACTTTGCACAAAACTATATAACAAACCTATTTAGTAAAATGTATCGTAAAAAGATTATTTCAGTATCACTTCTGTTATTATGTGCAGGTATTAGCCTCGCACAGAACACTGAAAAAGAGAACGTTGTTCGCATTGAGTCTGGTCTCGTACAGGGCTTCGACCATGAGGGATCGCTTGGTTTCCTCGGCATTCCATACGCTAAGGTTGAGCGTTTCATGCCTCCGAAGCCTGTGGATAAATGGGACACGGTGATGGTATGCAATCATTGGGGACCTATGACTATGCAACCTATGGGACGCGAGATGTCGAAGGATGAGATGTCGGAAGACTGTTGTGTGCTCAACGTATGGACAACAGATCGTAATGCAAAGAAGCCTGTCATGCTCTGGCTTCATGGCGGTGGTTTTGATTCTGGCACATCCGAATGGGATCCAGGCATGAAACTCGCCCAGAAAGATGTTGTCTGCGTCAGCATAAATCACCGTCTGAACATTCTCGGATTCCTCGACCTTTCCGCTTGCTCTCCAAAATATAAGCATTCTGGCAATGTCGGAATGATGGATGTCGTTGCAGCCTTGAAGTGGATTCGCAATAACATTGCTCAGTTTGGTGGTGATCCTGATAACGTCACGGTCTTTGGCGAATCTGGTGGCGGTGGTAAGGTCGGCACGCTTCTCTGTATGCCTGATGCAAAGGATCTTTTCCATAAGGCTATCATTCTTAGCGGAACAATTCTCAATGTAAATACCAAGGAAATGAGTGAATCTCTGGGCAAGGCAGTACTTGCAGAACTCGGTATTTCTAATGATAGCATTGAGAAGATAAAGGATGTACCTTACAAGGAACTCTATGCCGCAGGACAGCGTGCTATGGGCAAGAGCATCGGCACACGTAAGCCTGGTACTCCTATGATGTGGGGCTTTGGTCCTTCACCTGACGGAGAGATTCTCATGCAGCAGCCTTTCCAACCAGGATTTGCTTCATTCTCAGATAGTAAGCCTATCCTTATCGGTACGACATTCAATGAGCTTCAGCGCCTTACATACGATAAACCTGTGACTCTTGAAGAGGCTCGTCAGCAGCTACTTCCTGTTTTTGGAAATCGTACCGACGAGTATATTAAGGCTTTCGATGAGGCATGGCCAAAGCATTCTCCAAATGATTTGCTTTCTGCCGATCGCCTTTTCCGTCCTAAGACAATCATAACGGCCGACTATATCTCTGCCCATCGTCTAGCACCTACATACATGTATATGTTCACTTGGAAGTCGCCTGTGCATCAAGGCTCTGTTCACGGACATGAGTTGAAGTTCGTCTTCAATACCTTGCATCGTGCCGGTCGTGATCTTCCAAATCCAACGGCTGATGACCAGAAACTTGCAGACATAATGAGTACCGTATGGTCAAACTTCGCTCATACTGGCAATCCTAATGCAGAAGGACTTCCTGCATGGAAGCCTTACAACGCAGAGAATGGCGAGATGATGATTTTTGACTACAACTGCTATTTGCGTCATAATCCAGACCGTAAACTGGAAGAAATCATTGATGACTGCTGTTTCCAACAGTTGAAAGAATTCCGCGAGAAGCAGGCAGCTAAAAAGTAAATTTTTCTATATAGATTTATGTCAGAAGTATATCCAAGACAAGAAATCGTGCTCTCTTTTCTGAGGGAGCACGATATTCCTTTTGAGTGTTATAACCATCCTGAAGGCAAGACCATAGAAGAGGCAAAGCGATGGTGGAAGGATGATGGTAGCGTGCATTGTAAGAATATCTTCATGCGCAACCATAAGGGTAATAAGCACTATCTTATCTGCTACCATTGTGATCATGAATTTGACATCCACGACCTTGAGGCTCGTCTGAAAGCATCGCTACAGGCTCAGGGATTACCTTCGTGCGGAAAGCTCAGTTTTGCATCCCCAGAACGTATGATGAAGTACCTCGGTCTAGAGCCTGGTAGCGTATCTCCTTTCGGTCTCATCAACGACACCGAGCACCACGTACATCTTTTCCTTGATGCTTGTCTCAAGGATGCAGAGACTCTCAGTTTTCATCCCAACGACTGCCGAGGCACGGTTGTTATCCGTCGTGAGGATTTCGAGAGATACCTGAAGGTCGTGGGGAATAGTTATGAGTATATTTAAAGCCTACCCAGTCCCTCCCAAAGGGAGGGTTCCTCCCCCCTTACCCCCTCAAGGGGGAGTGGTTAGTCTTTTTAATCATGGAGGAAATCTTTTAAGCGTTTTGACTATAAAACATCCTTCCCTTTGGGAATGCTTGGTTAGGCATCATCCATCGGGTACCTCACTCCCCATTCCTTTCTCAGCTCATCCATCTGTTTCATTATAGAAAGAGTTTCCGCATGAGGCATCATAGGGGACTCAAGAAGTCCTTGCTCAATGCAACGCTTGCACTCAAATACCTGATATTCATAGCCTGTCACCATATCGGCAGGCTTTTTGTATGTTGCAACAAGTTCATAGTTACGATACACCTCAACAAGTTCAGGACAGTTTACGTTATCAACACGGATATAACCATCCACACCACTTATAATACCTTGACGGTCATTAAGACATAAGGCTCCAGATTGCAGATTTGCCATCTTGCCGTCAGCGTATGAGAGGGAGATACACTCATGCATATCCATTCCCGTAGGACCGATATGCACATTTGTTACGGTGTGCTTTATGTCTGTGCCGAAGTACATTCGTGCAAAGTTCAGACAATAAACTCCAAGGTCGAGTAGGGCACCGCCACAAAGTTCTGGTCTTACAATTCTTTCCTTGTGCTCCATCATATAGCAGAGCGTGGCTGTCAATATTCTTGGCTCGCCTATAATGCCGCTCTGCATTATCTCCTTAACCTTATGTGAAAGAGGCATATAGCGAGTCCATATAGCCTCCGTAATGAAAAGGTTCTTCTGTTTTGCAAGCGTGAGAAGTGCCTCTGCCTCACGAGCATTTGCCGTAAAAGCTTTTTCCACCAGACAAGGCTTGCCATGCTCCAATGCAAGGCGTGTATGCTCGTAGTGATGCGAATGAGGGGTTGCGATGTAGATAAGATCCACATCAGCATCGCTCACCAGTTCCTCATACGAACCGTAAGCCTTTTTGATAGACCATTTTTTAGCGAAATCCTTTGCTTTTTCAATACTGCGTGATGCAATTGCGTAAACCTCGCAATCCTGTGGTTTTGCCTGAAGTGATAAGGCCATCTTCTCTGCAATCCATCCTGCACCTATAATTCCGATTCTCATATTTTAGGTTCTTTATAGTTATTACGGCGACAAATTTAGTGTTTTTTCTCGACTTGCAAGAATTTTTTGCAATAAATCTTATAAAAAACTTCCCAGTTCCAGATTTTTATTGTAATTTTACACTCGATAATGATAATTTTCAATTTTCAATTCTCAATTTTCAATTGACATACATGAACCGTATTCTATTATTCCTAACTACATTGGCTATTGCCATGCCAACTATCAGCTGTGCTCAGACCGTAGAATCACAAAGTCTTCCAAATCCATTCAAATGGGAAAAGAAAAGTGGTGAGGTAAGTAATCTCGAAGAATGGAACGAGCGTCGTAACGAAATCTCAAGTCTTATCCAACAGCATGAGATTGGCATTATTCCAGAGGTGAAGCGCGACCAGATCAAGGCTCGCATGGATAATGATACTCTCTTTGTTACCATTACCGTTGGTAAGGAATCACTCACGCTTTCATCACATATCAAGTACCCAAAGACGGGTACTGCGCCTTATCCTTTGCTTATCGGAAGCAGCCGCATATCACTTCCTGACACCCTGCTCAATTCGCGTCCGCTTGCTCGTATGAACTATAATGAGCGTCAGGTAAATGGTTATTCTCAGTTCCGTGGAGATACCTGCCGAACCAACTATGGTTTCGTGCGACTTTATCCAGAACTCATTGATAATGGAGCATATAGCATGTGGGCATGGGGATTCCAGCGCATCATTGACGGACTTGAACTTCTCGGTCCAGAGGTTACTAAGATTGATACAAAGCATATTGGTGTAACTGGATGTTCGTATGCTGGTAAGATGGCACTCTTCTGTGGAGCCTTCGATCCTCGTGTCGCACTCACCATTGCACAGGAGCCTGGAGGTGGTGGAGCTGCTGCATGGCGTGTGTCACATACCATTGATGGGGTAGAGGATCTTGACAAGACCGACTATCATTGGTTCAAGCATAGTCTCAAGGAGCAGTTTCATGGTGATAGCGTCTATCAGTTGCCTTACGATCATCACGAACTTTGTGCCCTTGTCTGTCCTCGTGCATTCCTCATGCTTGGCAATACTGACTACAAATGGCTTGCCGATGAGTCTGGCTATGTCTCTGTCAATGCCGCAATGAGAGTGTGGGAGCGTTTCGGTATTGCCGATCGAATGGGTTATTCCATCAACGGTAAGCATCCGCATTGTCAGTTGCCAGAAGAGCAATTCCCAGAGGTACTTGCCTTCATCGACCGTTTCCTCTTTGAGAAACCAGTCAATACAGCCAACATCCGCAAGGCAGAAATGTTTGAAGGAAAGGTTGATTTGAAGAAGTGGATTAACTTCTGAATATAATAACAATAAAAAACAAATTCAATATGAATGACATTTTTTCTACATATATTGCCAACATAGATAAGAGCTACTCAACGGGAGAAAGTACAGAGCATAGTTTCAGAGGAGATTTTTGTATGTTATGCAAAAGTATTCTAAATGCTTCTGTTAATACGAAAAAATCAAATCAATCGGAAACATATCAAATCATAAATGAACCTAAACGTAAAGAATATGGAGCACCTGATTATGTTGTTTTGAAAGGTGATACAGCTATTGCGTTTATTGAAGCAAAGAATATTGGAGATTCTGACTTGCGTGGTGAGAATGACAAAAAACATAAAGAACAATTTGATAGGTACAAGAAGGCTATTTCAACAATCGCTTTTACTGACTATATGACCATCATTCTCTATGAAAATGGAGAAGAAACAATGTCTGCTACAATAGCAAAAATAGAAAATGGACATATTGTTCAGTCAGAGGATGTAATGCAGTTCTCTAATTTTGAGAAGGTACTTTATAAACTTGCACAGGCAACTCCACAGCCAATAAAATCTGCGAGGGATTTAGCAGATAAGATGGCTCGTAAAGCAAAACTCGTGGCTAATATTCTACATACAGCCATGACTAAGAATGAAACCAAGGAAGATAAGGAACTTCATGGTAAACTTTCTACATTTCAAAAACATCTTGTTCATGACATGAAGACAGAGCAGTTTGTTGATTTTTATGCTCAAACTATTCTGTATGGTTTATTTATAGCTCGAATTAATGATAAAACACCTCAGACATTCTCTTTGTTAGAGGCTTCTGAGCTTATTCCTAATTTGAATCCATTTCTCAAAAAGATATTTAAAGAGTTGGCATTAGCTAACTTACATCCTTTTGTGAAAGGAATTGTTGAAGATCTTGTCTTATTGTTTAAGGTTACAGACATGGGGAAAGTTCTTCGTAATTATGGTAAAGACCCTCTCGTTCATTTTTATGAGGACTTTCTGGAAGCATATAATCCCAAAATCAGAGAAGAATATGGTGTGTGGTATACTCCAGTTCAGGTTGTTCGGTTTATTGTAGAGAGTGTAGATACTATTCTAAGAAAAACTTTAGGAATAGAAGACGGCTTGGCAAATAATGATATGACAGAAGATAATGTCTATCATAAAGTTCAGATTCTTGATCCCGCAGTTGGAACAGGAACATTCCTTGCTGTTACAGCGGATAAAATTTATGAGAATTATAAGGGGCAAGAAGGGTTATGGGATGATGATGTTGTTAAACATATCATTCCAAGATTGAATGGTTTTGAATATTTGATGGCTCCATATACAATGGCTCATTTGAAACTTGCATCTTCTCTGAAATTAGAAAAAAAACATACGGTTTTACCTGATAGACTAAATATTTTTCTTACAAATTCTTTGGAAGAAGAACATCCAGAGGAGAACTTTGATTTTGCAAAGTATATTACTGATGAATCAAATGCTGCAAGTGTTATAAAGCGCGAAACACCTATAATGGTTGTTATGGGCAATCCTCCATATAACGAGAAATCCGCAAACAAAGGTCAGTGGATCATGAGTTTGATGGATGATTATAAGCAGGAACCTGGTATGGTAAAGAAATTAATACGTAAGAAAAAAGATGGTTCAAAAGTTTATAAAAACACATTAGATGAAGTAAATGCCAAAGGAATAAATAATGATTATTGTAAATTTATACGTTTAGGTCATAATTTCGTAAAGAATACTAAAGAAGGAGTTCTTGCATATATCTGTGGGAATACGTTTACGCAAACGAATATTTTCAGAGGTATGAGATATGAACTTCTTAAGGATTTTGATGATATTTATATTATTAATCTACATGGCTCTTCAAAGTTTGCAGAAGATATTAATGGGAAAAAAGACGAGAATATCTTTAATATCATGGTTGGTGTCAGTATCAACATATTTGTAAAGAAAAAAGATGGTGATAAAGATACTCTTGCTACGGTGCATTACAAAGATGTATATGGTAGTAGGAAAGAAAAACTTGCATACTTGGATAAAACTAAGTTTGAAGATGTAGATTTTAAAATCATTGTACCTGAAGCACCTTTTTATGAAATGACTTCAAAAAACAGGCGATACAATGAACTCCGAGAAAGGTATAATGATGGCTTTTCTATAGGTAATCTTATGGTTAATAAGGTTCAAGGTTTTACTACAGACAAAGATGATATTGCTATAAAATGGAACAAGGAAGAAATTCATGAATTACTTGATTTAATGCAATCAAATATTTCTGATCAGAATTTGAGAGACCAAATTGGATTCAAGGATACCAGAGATTGGAAATTATCAATAGCGAGAAGTATGCTTAGGAACAGTATGGATAAAGACAAATATATATTTAAAGTTTGTTATCGTCCTTTTGATTGCAGATATACTTTTTTGCATAAAGCTTTAGTTACTTATCCAAGACCTTTAATACAGACTTCTATAATGGGTAAGGAAAATGTAATGTTATGTCTGGGAAAACAAGGTACAGCAATTGGAAATAAAGAATGGTCATTAATATATATAAGTTCACAACCTACAGATAAAAATGTAAATCCACGTGGAGGAGCATATCTTTTCCCTATGTTCATTTACAATGAAATTGGCATGAGATATGTAAACTATGCCCCTTCGATTCTTTCACAGATTGAATCGAGAATCAATTTAAATCTTCAAGATGAGGATGAAACAACACGGAAAGAAGGAGGCTTTCTTGCAATAGATTTGATAGATTACATTTATGCGGTTCTACATTCTGGCGAATATCGTGAAACATACCATGATTTCCTACAGAATGACTTCCCTACAATACCATATCCAAAGGATGCTGATTATTTTTTTGATATGGCAATGTATGGAAAGCAATTACGTGAAGCCCACCAGTTAATAGGAATTGATAAGAAAGACTTTATTACGCAATATCCTGTATCTGATGGTGATAATATTGTAACCATGCGTAAGTTCGAGGAAACTGAAGATGGTAAAGGTAGAGTATGGATAAATAAATATCGTTATTTCGATAATGTACCTACCGATGCATGGAATCTTTTCATATCTGGTTATCAGCCATTGGATAAGTGGTTAAAAGACAGAAATGGTAAAGAGTTGAGTGGTGATGATATTCGTCATTATCAAAAGATAGTTGTAGCTTTGCGCAAGACAATAGATATAAAAGAAAAAATAGATGAAATAATAGAATTGTAATTGTTTATAGACAGAAAATTCGTATATCTCTCGTCGTGCCTTTGCTGTTTCTTCGCTTGTTCTTCGCTCATGAAACGAAGGATGAACGAACAAATAGCGAAGGCAGAACGAAGGATTATCGTTGGAAGAGCGAAGGAAAGGTAGATTTGAAAAAATGAATATTCATATAGGGGGTGTTTGTTTTTTGTTAAACTTTAACCTTTTCCCTAAGAATGTACCTTTGGCTCTGAAACTAACATTATATTATAAGATTGACAGAAAAAACGTTTTTAGCGATTAACTCTACACTCTACACCAAATGGCTCCCAATCCCCTGAAATACAATAAGTTGTAACGGTGTATAGTTTAAGGTAACTTTACACCAACTCTACATCTCTACACCCTTTAAAAACAAAAGAATGGTGTATAGGGTGTAGAGTTGGTGTAGAGTTGAATGGAACTCTACATCGTTGTAACCTTCTATGAATCATTCATTTATATGCTCTCTGGTGTAGAGCGTAGAGTTAAAAGCGAATTTGATTCTCTCATGCTTCCGCTGTAAGTCCCCTTTTTGTCCGATCTATAGAATGGGATTTGAAACGGACTTGTAACGGATCTAGAACGAAGGTATAACGAAGGATGAAGGAAGGCAGAAAATAGGAGTTACATAGAAATAAAATGGGACTTACTGAAAAAATAAATCCCATGCTATGCGCGATATTAATAGAAACGTGCAATCTCTTCCAAAGGACGGTGCTGTGGTTGCTTTGGCTCTTCAGCTCTGTAGCCAAGTGATATGACAGCCATAACGGTTTCCTCGTTTGGAATACTGAGGAGTGAACGGAGTTCCTTGGCATCACGAAGTCCCATGATAAGGGTGTCGAAACCCATAGCACGGGCTTTGAGAATGAGATAGGCATTGCTCAAACCATTGTCATAAGCCCCCCAGCCATCACCAATCTCATTAGTCTGGTTGCCTTGGAAGAAGCCAGACTTGCCACGCTCGTAGGTAGAGACGATAACCACAGGTGCACCGGCTATCTTTTCCTTGTTTGGACCAGTCAATTCGGCTACAGCCTTAACCTTCTCGGGTGTTATTGCAACGTAGTATTTGGTTGGCTGCTGATTTGCCCATGAAGGTGCTTCTTGGGTAGATATGAGCAGTTCCTTCACCTGTTCTTGTGTTATGGTCTTGGTTGAATCATAGCTACGAACACTACGGCGAGTCTTGATGACCTCATCGAATGAAGGTACTGATTTTTCGCTTTCTGTTGTCTTCTGCTCTGACTGTGAGCAAGAGAATAGCATAGCAAAGAGTGATGCGATGCAGAATAGATTTACGATCTTGTTCATAGTTTTAAAAAAATTATAAAATGAAAAGTGAAGAAATTAAATGAAAAATGAAAAGTGAAAAATGAAAAATACAGATTACGATTTATCACGGAAAAACATAGAGAACATAACTAACTCGTATTTTTCATTTTTCACTTTTCATTTTTCATTTATTTACCCATTTTCCACCAGTCGAAGTCGAAGAGTTGTTCATCACCTCCACGGAAGAGGATATAGACATCATGCTTGCCGGTTGGAGCTTTGGCGATAGAGTGGGTGATTTGATTCTTGCTTCCATCCACCTCAATACGGGCAAATGGCTTTCCGCTCAAGGCATCAGCATAAAACTCGATAACACCAGGATTCTTCATGTTGAGAACCTCGGCAGTAATCTCCTTTGCGGCCTCAGAACCGAAATCGACGTTGCGAACCCTCGTCCAGTCACCATTATGGATAGATGTGACATAATGCTTTGTACCTGCAAGTCGGTCAAGCTTCACGCCCCAGCTCTGTGACATCGTTTCAGCCTCAACGGTATTGTAAGGATTGAGACTGCCAACTGGCTGAACACCATCTTTGGTGAACGGAATGAAAGGAATAGAGCCATCAGCATTGAACTTAAACTCCTCGATAGCCGTTGAACGCTTGAAACCGCTACCATTAGGCAAAGCACCATTATGATAGAACATATAGTCCTTGCCCTTGAAATGGATGTTTCCGCCGTGGATGGTGAAACTATTCTCTGCCTCGTTCATAATGCGTCCCTTGAACGTCCAAGGGCCATGAACGGAAGGAGCGGTGGAATATGCCATATACTCGGGAACGCCACCAGCAGGATATACGGCATAATAGATGCCATTGCGCTTTGTAACCCAAGGGCCTTCCTCGTACTGAGTCATTTCACGCTCCTTACTAATAGACCAGTCCATTTTTGACTGCAAATCGCCAAAGCTCTTAGGATCAGTATATCCAGGCACTTCCTTATAGCCATTCTTGAACGAAATCATATCGTCGTTCAGCTCGCCGTACCAAAAGCCTTTGTTTCCCCAGAAGAGGTATGGCTTGCCGTCATCGTCGATGAAGACGGTAGGGTCGATGAATCCGAAGCCTGTGGCAAGAGGAGCACCAATGGCATCGCGCCAAGGACCAGTAGGACTATCGGCAACAGCCACACATAGAGCATCCTTGCCATCGGCCGTGTTGCAGCATAGATACCAGTACCACTTACCCTTATGCTCAACAGCCTGTGCAGCCCATGCACGATCACCTTGCTTAGCCCATTTGAAGGTGGCGGTATTGACCTGTGCACCGAGATACTGCCAGTTTACCATATCCTCGGTAGAGAATACGAGCCAGTCTTTCATCAGAAAATATGTGGCATCATCCTCGTCATGATCCACGAAAAGATACACCTTGTCACCATGAACGTATGGGGCAGGGTCGGGAGTGTAGATAGCACTAATGGCTGGATTCTGCGCAAAGCAGTTACTTGCTATTGCAAGTGCAGAGAGAGTTGTAGATAATGATTTCTTCATTCCTTTGTTATTATGGTTGTTTTTAGAACGCAAAGACGCTGAGACGCAGAGATAAAAACTTTGCGACTTAGCGACTTAGCGTTTGATTATTATTGCTTATCAATACTTACTATTGTATATTTCCTGCTACCAAGACCTATCTTCTCGCCCCATTCCATGATGTGAGTGCCGTGCTTGCGTTCAATACGGTCGAGTAGGGGCTTGGTATTGTTGTGCTCGTCATTGTGTATCTGACTGACAATATCGAATGCAGCCTGATCGAGAGCCACGGGATCAAGGGAGGCGATGATGCCGTAGTCGGAAATGAGAGGAGGCTGAGGATTACCGTTGCAGTCGCAGTCGATAGACATCTTATTCATAACGGAGATATAGAGAATCTTATTACCGTTGTCGAAGAAATTGTGAACTGCCTGAGCTGCGGCAGCCATTGACTCTATGAAACCGTCCTGATCGCCAGTATGCCCCCAGAGCTCGCTCACGTTCTCAGTATAGCCGGCAGTATGGATATACGCCTTGCCCGATGCAGAAGCCACACCGATAGAGGCATTCTTCAGAACACCACCGAGACCACCCATCTGATGTCCCTTGAAATGGGCGAGGTTGATCATGAAGTCATAGTTCTTGAGGTGACTGCCCACAATGTCGTATTTTAGGTGAGTCTCATCCTTTACGGGAATCTTCATAGAGCCTTCCTCGTCCATGATATCAACCTTGGCAATATCAAGGAAACCATGCTCCTTGATTGTCTTCCAATGCTTTTCTGTGGTTGCTCGAGAACCACCATAAGCAGTATTGCATTCAACGATAGTACCCTTTACCTCATCAACCAAGGACTTGATGAAGGCAGGACGAAGATAGCCTGTCTTCTCAGATTCTCCCGTTGAAATCTTTACAGCCACGCGTCCCTCAGCCTTGCGACCAAGAGCCTTGTATATTTTGACTAATGACTCTGGAGATATGTCACGAGTCACATAGACAACAGACTGAGCGTTAGCGCTCATCATTGAAGCCAGCACGAATAATGCTGAGAGGAAGGTCTTTTTCATAATTGTTAATAAATTTAGAATGGTACACGTACCCCAAACTTGAATGTCGCCCTTGGCATTGGCATACCTAAAACATATTCATACTTCTGAGCCAGAAGGTTCTCGCCATTCACCCAGGCTTCAAATTCGAAACCTGCCATATCAACCCAGCGACTTACTGTAGCATTAAGGAGGGTAAATGATTCCTTTGTCTCATTCTGTCCAACTGCAGTATAAAGACCACAAACCTGCGTCAAGCCACACGAAATATTCAAGCCTGTTTTGTTGTATTCATACCAGTTGAGTCCAATGTATCCTTTATATTGAGGTGCGGAAACCACGGGATTATCCATGTGTAGCCATGAATGATTAGTATCAAGCCACATATAAGGCATTACATACCATTTGGCATCACATTCAATACCATAGTTCTTGATTTTGCCAGTATTGATGTTCTTTCTGTTTATTGTCTGGATTATGTTATCAGCATCTATGACGAAAAAGTTCACTCCATACTGAACCCTGTTGTGGTTGAGCCTCTGCCTCCAAGACAATTCATAAGTCCACATACGCTCAGGCTCAAGTTCCTCGTTTGAAGGTGGGTAGAGATACATTTCCTTCATTGTAGGATTGCGGAAACCCTTACTTGCCATAAGCTTTATTTCATTGCATGTTTTGCTGTTATTTGTCGGACGAATAACAATACCCCCCTGAGGAACCCATACCCCACCAGTCACACTGTGATGATCGTATCTCGCACCAGCATCGACGGTAAGCCATGAGGAAATATCCTGACGAATATCGGCATATCCCGCAATCTCGGTATTGTTCACATCTGCCGACTGCTTAGGACCGTTTTCTTCCTCTTTACCAGTTTCACGATTGGTGTACCAAGTATGACCGTAAATGCCCTGATAGTCAAAGCCTACAGTTACCCGTCCGCCTTCCCACAGATCAGCACCCTGATACATAGAAACGCCCATCAAGGCATCCTTTGAACGGAACAGACGTTCCTGTGGAGAACCTCCTTCCTTATAGCCGTCGTTAATCTTATGTCTGCCGAAGTTATCGTAGAAACTGATTCTACCACTAGTTTTATCGTAGTGATTCTCAACACCTACAGCTACTGCACCCCTTGTTATCCATTGGTCAGCCTCAAACATCGGGTCTGTTACCGTACCAGGATTGGAAGCATTGAAATGGGTGATATCAATATCGGCATAGGCATTCCAGTTGTCAGAAAAGTCATAGTTCAACTTCGCATAGCCACCATACTGTTCAAATTCCATGTTAGGACGATGATTCTCAGAACGCCCATATTGTCCTGCAATAACACTTGAAAAACGATCTTTCTGAATTTCGTTGGAGGCATCTACTTGCAAGGTCCCATAACTTCCTATACCTACATTAAGCATGTTACTAACAACACCTGAATGTTCAGGTTTGCGAGTCACGATATTCACAACACCACCCATAGCATTTGAACCATAAAGCATTGATGCTGGACCTCTCAATACCTCCACACGATCTATCATCATAGTCTGATAGCTATCAGCTATAGAATGACCATAAACACCATTATACTGGGGATGTCCATCGATAAGTACCATTATCTGACCTGCGCCTGAACTGATACCACGAAGCATCATACCACCAGCTGCGCCTCCACTCACGCCATATCCCATCATTCCACGGGATGTTACCATCAATCCAGGCACTTGCTCTGTAAGTGTAGGGAGAATATTCTGTCTGCTGTATGCATATAACGCTGGCATAGCATGATACGGTTCAACTACAGTTACAGTTTGCGGAAGATGTCGTGAATCTGTTTGTGTTCGTGTTCCAGTAACAACAACCTCTCCAAGATGCTTCAGAGAGTCTGGTTCAAAAGCAAAAGAATGTGTTGGCAATAGGTTAAAACCTACTGCTAAGCTCAGAAATGATATTTTATTCATTTGTTTTTTGATTCCCATTTAGAAACTTTTATTAGTTTACTAATACATTGACGAATGAGAAGGGAAATGGTTTAATGAAAAAAGAAAAGTCCCCGCTCAAAGCAAGGACTTATCTCTGTTTCCGAAACCTTCACAGGTTAGAAAACGTAGTAATAACTAAATGAATTGCGAGAATTTCAACCTTCACAGACTGAAAAAAACTCTATAATCGTTTAAATGAATTTCTATTCTCAAATGAAAAAAACTAAAGTTTTTACGAGTACAAAGTTAGTAACATTTATTGATAAATCCAAATTTTAAGTGTCGTATTTGCCAAAATTATCAATTAATTAACATTTAAAATGATAAATTCGTTATTAAGCAATGTTTTTTCAGTTAAAAAACGCAAAAAGTCATCGTTGGTAGATTTACTATTCAACTATTTTTTGCTATCTTTGCACTCAATAACGATCCCTATAATAGGGAATAAAGTTGGAAAGAATAGGGAATAAAGTTGGAAAGAATAAGGAATAAGGATTGGTAGCAATAAACCCTCATCCTTAATCCATCATCCTTCATCCTTAATCCATCATCCTTCATCCACCAACCTTTTAGAAAACTTATGAAACAGATATTATTCTCATTCCTTTTGGCAGTAGGTTGCATGACGACTTCTGCCCAGCAGAAATTCATGCTTCCAAATGCTAATCCTCAGGCAAATGATCCTGAGCATGAAATTGAGCAGTATGGCGGTATAACCATTCTCGATGTTGTCAATCCTTCTGTTGAAGTTTATCTCCCAGAAGCATCTAAAGCCAATGGATGTGCGGTGATTCTTTGTCCTGGAGGCGCACTTAGGGCTTTGTCTTGGACATCAGATGTGACCGAAATGGCTAAACTACTAAACGACAACGGTTTTGCAGCCATAGGATTAAAGTATCACCTTAACTCTGCTCCAATGCCTCAAGGCATCAAGTTCCCGCCTATGGTTGATGTTACGGGCTTTGCAAATTTCAAGGATGCCGATTGCAATCCTGTTCATTTTGCACATGGTGACAGCATTCTTTCCTTGGCTGCTGCTGATGCCAATGCTGCTATGCGTCTTGTTCGTGAACATGCAGATGAATGGAATATCAAAAAAGTTGGATATCTTGGCTTCTCTGCAGGTGGTGGTGTTGCCATTGCTGCTATGAACGTGGCAAAACCAGAAGAGATGCCAGACTTTATCTGTACTAATTTCGGTCCTTCTCTTTGTCCTGTGAAAGTTCCAAATCCAGCACCTACATTGCTTATCATGTCAAGAGTTGATCATCCTAATGTGGCTGCTGGTCTTGTCAGTCTCTTCATGGAATGGAAGAAAGCAGGCGGTAATGCAGAGATTCACCTCTATGGTGATGGCAAAGGCCCTTATCAGCTTATGCCTCAGAATGGAACTACCACAACCGAGGCTTGGAGCCAACAGTTCCTCTTATGGCTAAAGGCAAAAGGTTTCTGCAATTCTGCAAAGTGATTTATGAAGAAGAACAAGAACAAGGAAAAAGACGATAACTACATACCAGGCAAGGAATTATACATTCCGAGCAAGCCTGTAAATGATAGGAATGCACTTATCATATTTGGCGTTTCTGCGATATTCTTTTGTCTCTGTATTCGTTGGGATTATTTCATGATTCCAGCAATAATGCTTATTCTTCTTGGGGTAAATAATATGATTCTTTATAGGCTCTGTAAAGGCGACTACATAAGAATCACCAAAGAAGATATTGAGATGCACCTTCATCAAAGTTGGCTATGTCTAATTCCTTCTATTCACAAAACGATAAATTGGAAAGACGTTAAGCAATGGAGTTTAAAAGTGAAATCCAATAAATTTTCTTTGAAAATCAAACTTAATGAAGAAGAGAAACCGCATACGTACAAATTGAGAAGTCTCCAAGTAGAATACAAAACCTTAAGCCATATTAAGCAGCTTGCAAGAATATTGCCAAGAGAGTTTGTGAAGAAAGAGATAAAAGCCACTAAAAGAAATGAATACTTTAGTGTAATAGTTGCTTTGGGAGGATTTTTTTTATTTTCCGCAAATGTATCTTTATTTGAGAATACAATGATTCATCCTATATGGGGGTGGCTTATATCGATATTACTCATAATACATACAGTCGTTTGTTTTTATAAAGAAGTCTTTCCCAGATATGGAATAGGAGCCTTCTGTCTTTCCGTTAGTTTATTATTGTGCTATGCGTTCCTTCAAATAAACTATACATTTGCTGACTGGGATTCATCTCCTAATTACCAAGAATATAAGATTGAATACAAGAACAGATCACGCAGTCGTCATTCTTCAAAATATCATGTAACGATTGAAATTGAAAAATATGGGAAAGAAATGACATTTTCTGATTCTTATTGGTCAGCAGTAAGTCATTCAGACGTAATAATGCTTGATATTCGCAAAGGTGCATTGGGCATTGATGTCTATAAGGATTTTTATTTTAGATAACCATCTTCCTTCGCTCTTCCTTCGCTTTTCCTCCGAGGTTACTCCATCGATACTCCATCGTTACTCCATCGTTAGTCCATCGTTTCGATGGAGTAACGATGGACTTGTGATGGACTAACGATGGAGTAACCTCCCTGTTTCAATGGATGATATGCCTTATTCATTCATCGTATTCACGTTAATTACACGAGTTGTTCAATGTTTGCAGAATTAGTACCTTGGGTGATTGAACCGGTGTTATTTTAGATAGCTATTCCATCTTATTTTGCTTTTTTACGCTTGAAATCATAATTTTTATGAAAATAGTTTGGTGGAAAAAGAAAAAAAGTGTACTTTTGCATCATAAATCTATTATCTCACAGACGAATGAAAATGACTTATTTCCCAAACAAGCAATCATGAGTCTATAAATTACTTTTGTTATGGAACAAAATAGATATATGCAAATTGCTATCGACGAAGCTCGTGAAGGTATAAGGAACGGGCATGGAGGTCCGTTCGGAACGGCTATTGTCAAGGATGGAGTCCTGATCAGTTCAGGGCATAACCGCGTACTTGCGAATAATGATCCTACATGCCACGGAGAGGTAGATGCCATACGCAAGGCATGCCAGAAACTCGGAACGCACGACCTTAGCGGTTGTGAGCTATACACCACGGGAGAGCCATGCCACATGTGCCTATGTGCCTGTATGTGGGCTAATATCAGCAAGATATACTACGGATGTACGATAGAAGATAATGGTCAAATAGGCTTCCGTGACGATAAGTTTGACCAGATTTTCGGTGGTCGTGACAAACTTGACGGCTTTATGACCGAACTTGACCGTGAATCATGCCTTGAGCTATTCGAGGAATACAAAAATCTCTACCATAAGATCTATTAGAAATGAAAAAACTTACACTTACATCCATCATTCTATCTGCATTATTACTCATAGGATGCAATAACCAAACCAAGGATGAAACCCTCTCTGACGGTACTTTCCATGCCGTAGGACTGAATCTTTCAGGAACGATAAATGTTGATGTAACCATTAAGGATCAACGAATCGTGGAGGTTAGTGTGCTGGAAAAACTGAAAAACTACGCCAGCCAGATTAAGCAGATATGTGAAAGTATCGTGGAAGAGCAGTCGGCAGAGGTGGATGGCGTATCTGGTGCCACATATCTTTCTGACGGAATAAAGGATGCCGTGCGTGATGCCTTGGCGCAGTCAAGAGGCGAGAGACCCACTTTCAATAAGGATGTGCCTGTGAGCTATACCCCGGGAACTTATTCCGTAGAGACTGAAGGATTCCTTGGCAAGATAAAGGCTGACGTGGTGTTCAGCAGGAATGCTATTGATACCATCATAATAAAAGAATCAAACGAGACACCTCATGTTGGCGAGAATGCCATCAAACCAACCATTCGCAAAATTATAGCAGCCAATGGTACTGGAGTGGATGGCATTACAGGTGCCACATTTACTGTGGGAGCCTTGAAAAGACTCGTGAACATGGCTGCAGAAAAAGCAGAGGTAACAAATCGTAATAAATTCTATAATAATAACTTGACTATGAAAACGCATGGAAAGATTGATGATACCTGGGATGTGGTAATCGTAGGTGGTGGAGGTGCCGGACTCTTTGCAGCTGCACAGGCTGCGGAAGATGGTAATACGGTTCTCGTAATGGAGAAGAATTCGGAACTGGGTGGTAATACGCTGATTGCAGGTGGTATGTATCAGTCTATTGACCATCATCTCGTATGGGACATGAAACATCCAGAGGCCACAACGGCTATTGGTTTTGATGGCAAGAAGGTGGATAAGGTAAAGGCTACAGTAGGTAGTATTGATATGCTGAAAACAATTCTCTCTTGGGATGAAAAGCCTTTTGACGAGAATTATTATCTCACACACGAGTTTGAGGCTGGAGATATTACAGAACTGGCAAAGCATGGCGTTCACAAAGAATATCTTCCTGTTCTTCGGAAACTAAAGAATGAGATACGGGCATATCTCGCATACGCAGAGCCGAAGATCAAAAACGGAATGAAGGAGAGCGACCTTTTGCTCTTCTCTACTACCAACCTTCACATCTTCCAGACATACTATGGCGGTCTTCGTCAGAGTAATGACAAGAAGGAATGGGTCTATGGCGACTATAATCTTGTGAGTCAGTTCGTTAATGAAGGAGAGAATCTAAAGCCCTGGCTCATGAATATGGGAGTAGAATATATGAACACCCAGACCACACTTCCGGGTGCTATCTGGTATCGTTGCAATAGAATGACAGGATGCTATACCGATGCAGATGGTGATGGCAAGAAGGAGTTCTATGCAAGCAAGTGGGGAGCTTACGTCATGGCACCTCTCACACGTATGCTTTCAGCCAATAAGCATAACAAGGTGATAAAGTCTGCCACAGCCAAGACTCTTATCATGGATAAAGGAAGGGTTACAGGAGTAAAGGGCGTAATGGACGATGGTACTATCGTGGAGGCTCATGCACGAAAAGGAGTGATAATAGCATCTGGAGGCTATGCGGCCAATGTGGCTAAGGTAATACAGACAAACAGATACTGGCCTGCCAAATACCTGTCATATAACACAGGTACCACAAACCGTTCTTCTCTTATGGGAGAAGGTATGTCTATGGCTGAGGATATTGGTGCTGATGTATGTGGAGTGGGGTGGACGCAGCTTCTTCCTCTGGCTTTCTCTGCCGATGGACTTATAGCAAAGGGTAGTATTGAGACGGCTATATTCATCAGTCCTAAGACTGGCAAGCGTTTCGTGGATGAATGTTCTGAACGTGACGTACTTTCACTTGCCGCATTCGAGAATGGCATTAAATACAAAGGAATCAAGGGAACATTCCTATGTATAAGAGCAGAGGTTAAGACTGATGAAGCAGGACTTGATGTCATTTCGGGAGATATTCCTGGCAAAGAATGGACACGCACAGGAAAGGAACTTGCAACCCTTTTTAAGGAAATAGGCTTGGAGACTGATGCAAATGTCGTGCTTGAGACTATACGCGAATATGATATGGCAGGCATTGAGAATAGACAGCCAAAGGATGTAAGGAAACAGCATCAGGTAGGTCTTATCGGAACTGCCAAACGCAAGGCTGACGGAAGCTATGACAAGAATACATACGACATAGATAATGCCAGACTTCGTATCCGACTCCTTGCACCATCACTTCACCACACTATGGGAGGACTGAGAATTGATACCCATCGTAGGGTACTCGACAAGCATGGCAAACCAATACCAGGACTCTATGCAGCAGGTGAGGTAACAGGTGGTTTCTTTGGTGGCAATCGTCTTGGTGGCAATGCCCTAACCGAGGTTATGGTATCAGGAAGAATAGCCGCAAAGTCAATAAATGGAAAGTGAGATAAGAAAAATCAGTCGGATTGTGACGCTTCACATCCGACTGATGAAAAAATAATCAAAGTCTTTACCTGAATAAATTCTAAAATGTCATTTCCTTAAACTAAACAATAAAATCTTATAGCAAACTATGGAATTAATTTCTGAGTGCAAAGATACTGCAAAAACTCGGATTTCACCAATAGTTTTCCCTAAACGAAATGTGGGAAACTCCTAAATCACATTAGGAATTTCCCATCCATCATCTAACACCCAAAACTTTATGCGTCTGGAGTGATAGACTCCATTTAGGATGTGCAAGTATATATTCTATTGTCTGGTTTGTAATGAACGTGTCCTTCTGCCTGTCGCCCGTAGAACAAGGTTGCAGACGATATTCCGTAGCCTGAATGATATCATATTGAGCCATGTCCTGTCCTGTGCCTTCATATACCACCTTCAGCTCGTCAATTCGCTGTATGTTCAGAGGATGGATGGTAGATGGGGCTGGTCCCTGAAGCTTTGGTGAACACGTTATCCAATCCACATTACAGTCTTCCGGCAATGCTCTGGTGCCGTTTGTCTCCATCATGATATAGAATCCGGCAGCATGGAGTTTAGCGGTCAGAGAGGCCGTAAGCTGCAAAGTCGGCTCGCCACCTGTTATTACCATGTGACGGGAAGGATATTTGCAAGCCTCTGCCACAATCTCGTCCTCGCTCATCTCGGTGAAGGTATGGAACTCAGTATCGCAGAACCAACAGTTGAGGTTGCAACCAGCAAAGCGTAGGAATACGGCAGGTGTACCCGTATATCGACCTTCTCCCTGAATAGAGTGGAATATCTCGTTTACTTTCATTTTCGCTATTTTTCGTAGATGGCAATATTACCTTCGCTTTCCTGCACGCTGACGCGATAGCAAAAAGGAACCCTATCCGCAATCCAACGCGCAATATTCTCTGCCGTAGGGTTGCAGTCAAGTACGTCATTAAGACATTTGTGATCTAGTTGTCCTTTTACAATCTTCTTGATATGCGTGAAATCGACGACCATTCCGTCAGCATCAAGGGTTTCCGACTTACAGTAAACAACAATCTTCCAGTTGTGACCATGCAAGTTCTCACACTTGCTACGATAACTGAGATTTAGATGATGAGCAGCTGAAATCTCAAGCGTTTTCTCTATGTAGTACATTCTAAGTTTTTTTGATAGGGTTATCTTAGACCTATGAAATTTGGCTGCAAAGTTACTAAAAAATCGGCACAAACTTTAGTTTTCCACTCGTTTTTTTTCTTAGCTTCTCTAAATTAGCGTGATTTATTTTTTTACAGGCTCGATATGCAGCATAATATGTGTGCCTGAGCCATATTCCGCTTTTAAGGCATGTTCTATTGCGGTGGCATGTCTGTGAGCTTCTTCAAGGCTAATATCGCCAGGGAGGCGTAGGTGCATCTCTATGGCTATGATACTGCCGATGCGACGGGTGTGGAGGTTATGGATATCACTCACCATAGTGTCTCTATAGACGATCTCTTCGATTTTGTCTTCTATTTCCTTTGGAAGACTCTCTTCAAGGAGTTCGCCTGAAGCCTGCCGGAGAAGTCGGTATGCTGCGATGAAGATGAACACGCTCACTATGACGGCTGCAATAGGGTCGAGTACGGCAAAGCCATTGCCAAGAAGTACGGCTCCTCCGATACCGAAGGCTGTGCCTATTGATGATAAAGCGTCACTTCTGTGATGCCACGCATTGGCTTCGAGTGCCTGAGATTCAACTTCAAGTGCTACTTTCTTCGTTACGCGGAACACCCATTCTTTCAATAATATACTGACGATGGCTGCAACCAAGGCTATCATCTCAGGCGATTCTATTTTCTCTCCGTTTATCACGGCAATAATCTTCTCCAAGCCATTCCATCCAAGCATGATGGCAACCACCACCAAAGCCATACCGATAATGGATGTAGCAATGGTTTCGTACTTGCCATGCCCATAGTCGTGGTCTTTGTCCGCTGGTTTGCTACTGAGCTTTACAAGTACTATGACAACGATGTCGGTGAGGAAATCGCTAAGTGAATGTACTGCATCAGCTATCATAGCAGCGGAATTGCCAAGTATTCCTGCCACGAATTTCAATACGAGCAGTACCATGTTTACGATACTGCCAGTAAGAGTAACTCTATATATTTTTTGATTGCGTGTCATAGATTTTCCTAACGTACCATTGATACTATGGTTCCGGCAAGAAGAATAGCGATAAGGACGATGATGACGGCAAGGAGAATGCACGTCCATTTGAGCCATTTCAGCAAGCGTTCTACCTTGCCGTTGGCATTGATCCCAAATTGCTGAAGACAGTTGAGGGCAGCCGACGAGGTGATTAGCATATCGTCGAGCCATCCGATAAATGGAATGTCAGGGATGAAATCTGCCGGAATGACATCATATATTATTGATACAGCAAGCAGAATCAGCGATGTTATTTGTTTGCGTGTCATGGTTTTACCTTATATACGATTCTGAAACTACCGTCATTATAGCTGGTGCTCGTAATCTTGAACGTACCGATTTCCTTTGTCGATTTCACATGACTACCGATACAGGCACAGATGTCATAGTCGCCTATGCGGACGATACGCAACGTCTCGCTTGCATCCTCTGGAAGTTTATCGAGCACCACGCCTTCTGGAATGTTATCACGGGTTACGAACTCGAAGGTAACGGGCAAATCCTCTGCGATAAGCTCATTCATCCTTCGCTCAATCTCAGCTACTTGTTCTGGGGTAGGGCAAGAGTCGAGATTATAGTTTATCTTCGATTTCTTACGCTCGATATGGGCATTCCTTGAACGCTCACATCCGAACATCCTTATCATTGTCTGGTTGAGAAGATGCTCAGCGGTATGTGCAGGTTCATGCTCCTGCTTGTTATGCTCGTTTAAGATAGGTTCTTGTTCCATTGGGTATTACTTTATAGGACGGATAAAGTGGGTTTCTACAAGCTTTTCCTTGATCTTTGGAGATCCGAATGTTTCCATGCCAAGACGAAGGCTCTTTATCATGAAAGCCATGTTGAGTCCCAACTGACGCATTGTCTGCATACCTTCCTCATCCAGAATCACCTCGCCTGAATCTGTGCCGTGAGCTATGCTCCAGTATTGTGACGGAACGACAGGCATATTGGTCTTGAGGAAGTATTTGTTGAGCACATCCATTGTAGCCGTTGCACCACCACGACGAGCCACAGCCACAGAAGCGCCTACCTTCATAGTCCAGTTCTTGTGTAGGGAAGAGTAGAAGAGACGGTCGAGAAGCGAGAGTAGGGTGCCTGATGCCGAAGCGAAATATACAGGAGAGCCGATAAGGAGTCCGTCGGCAGAATCCATCTTTACAGAAATCTCGTTCACAATATCATGGAAACAGCATTCGTTTGTGTCCCAGCACTTATTGCACGCTATACAGCCATGTATCTGACGATGCCCAACGTGTATCCATTCTGTCTCTATGTCATAGAGATTAAGGGTACGTTCAACCTCATGTAAGGCTGTAGCTGTGTTGCCTTCAGCCTTTGGACTTCCATTTAGTATTACGACTTTCATATTTCTTCGTTAAGGTTTAGAATACCTATTTACAGGTATAGGAAAAACTGCGTATCTGGGCGTGGGATAGGGTAGTGCGGAATCCGAAATAACCTTGGGTTAGTGGGGTAGGGTCTTGGTATTCAACGAGCGTATCACCATCTATTGTGTATCGGACGAATCCGTCAATCTGTTCAAGACGAATGTGATACCAGTGGTTCTTCTTCAGCAAATGTGCCGAATCGGTATATTCAAAGAGTATTTTCGGACAATAATCCGTATCGGTTACGCCTCTCTCATCGCCTGTGTATCTGCGGAAGCGTGTGGTTTTGTTATGGTTGCCTCCGTAGCCCATGTAATAGAGGCTCAGAGCATATTGCCTTACGAATATCCCTTGCCGATCATTAATGCCTTCCAACGGACTTTGGCTCTCTCTATGCGTATCAGATGCCATCCAGAAGCAGTTAAGGTCAGAAAGACGGTTCCACGGCTCGCTGATGCTATCTTCCACAACTATCCTCGCATCATACTCAATAACGGTATTGCCCTCCATACGCTTCGTGTACCACAGCGTCATTCCCTTTGGCGAAACAATATCTATGGTGCTGTCCGATAGGGTAGTGACGCGCGTTTCTGGACTTTCTGCTTCTATTTGCCATTGGGCAGAGGTGGTGAGGGAAAAGAGGAGAAGAAAAAAAAGACCCACCCCCAAACCCCTCCCATAAAGGGAGGGGAGTAGATAGTTTCTTCCCTTTATGGAAGATATATTTATATGGAAAATCCAATCCAGCATTATGTAACTACTCCCCTCCCTTTATGGGAGGGGTAGGGGGTGGGTCTTTTTTGCATTATCCATCAAATACGCATCCAGTATAACGGCTGCTGCCATTGCCTCTACGATAGGTACGGCACGAGGCAGGACACATGGATCATGACGGCCACGAGCCTTGAGGACGGTAGCATTACCTTCCATATCCACGGTGTCCTGTTCCATAAGAATCGTGGCAACAGGCTTGAAGGCTACGCGGAAATAGATGTCCTCGCCATTTGACAAGCCACCTTGTATGCCACCGCTATGATTCGTCTTGGTGCAAATATTGCCGTTGGCATCCGTGGTGAACACGTCATTCTGCTGAGATCCACGCTGATTTACACCGGCAAAGCCTTCGCCATATTCAAAGCCCTTAACGGCATTGATACTAAGCATGGCATGACCAAGAACTGCGTGGAGTTTGTCGAACTCAGGTTCACCGAGACCTACTGGGCATCCCTTTATAACACAGGTGATTACGCCTCCAATGGTATCGCCTTGTTCCTTGACCTCAGAAATAAGAGCTTCCATCTGAGCTGCTTTCTCTGGATCTGGACAACGCACGGCATTTGTCTCTGTTATGCTGAGATCATATTTCTTATAGTCACGATCAAGACAGATGTCGCCAACCTGTGAAGTGTATGCCTGTACGCTGATACCCAACTGCTTGAGAGCGAGCTTGGCAAGTGCACCAGCCACACAACGGCCGATAGTGATTCGGGCTGATGTACGACCGCCACCACGATGATCACGGATGCCGTATTTCGTCTGGTATGTGTAGTCAGCATGAGATGGACGGAATGTGCAGCGCATATTCTCGTAGTCCTGTGAATGCTGATTGGTGTTGCGGACAATGAATCCGATAGGGCAGCCTGTTGACTTTCCTTCGAACACGCCAGAGAGAATTTCTACCTGATCTGCCTCATTGCGTGATGTGGTGATCTTGCTCTGCCCAGGGCGACGACGAGAAAGTTCTGCCTGTATGAAACCGAGGTCTATGTCGATTCCCGCAGGCATTCCGTCAACAACGCCACCAACGGCAGCACCGTGACTCTCACCGTATGTCGTGACCGTGAATAGTTTTCCGAATGTATTCATGAGATAAATGAAAAATTAAAAATGAAAAATTATAAAATACAAGTTAGTTTAAGTGAATAGTTAATAGTGAAAAGTGAATAATACAAATACTGGTAGCCACCAGAACGAAGTTCACGCAAGGGCATTAGCCAGTATTAAGTATTATTATCTATTCGTTATTCACTATTCACTAAAATACAAACTTGTATTTTTCATTTTTCACTTTTCATTTTATAATTTACTTGCAGTCGCAGCCTCCTTCGCAATCGCAGTCACCGCCTCCGCAGCCACCACAACCACCGTTGCAACCGCCACCGCAGCCACCACAACCGCCGCCGCCGGCCATGTGGTTAATCATTGCCTGAATCTCACCGTTTGTAGCCTCACGAGACTCAACAACAGAACCTACGAAGTTCAGTTCCTTACCAGCCAGAGGATGATTCAAATCCATCTTAACGGTATTCTCAGAGATTTCAAGAACATGACCCATAAAACGGTTTCCGTCCTGATTCTGCAATGGTACGATAGCATCTACATAGATGTGCTCATCGTCAAACTTACCATCGATACAGAACATATCCTTGGCAAGGTCAAGGACGCGCTCTGCATAGTAATCGCCGTATGCGTCATCCTTTGAGAGTGTGAAATCAAACTTATCGCCAACAGCCAAAGGAGCTATGGCATTCTCAAAGCCTGGTATAGTCATACCGAAGCCGCTAAGGAAACGGAATGGATTTCCAGCGGAAGTTTCTTCCTGAAGAGATTTCTCACCATTCTCAACTACGTAGAGCTTATAATCTACTGCAATGCTTTTGTATTCTTTATTATCCATTTTATATATAATTGTATATTTTGGTGCAAAGATACTAAAAAATAATTACAAAACCGCATTATAATTAAAATTTATGATGTGCTGAGAATTCAATATTTTTAGAAACTCTGGGGAATGTTAGGAAATATTGGATTTTCAGCCATTTTGAGGGTTGTACAGATCATGAGTTCTTTGTATTAGAATACCTATTATGATAAATAAGGAAACAAAAGACTATTACGAGAAGATATAAATTTTGTCGAATATTTGAGGGTTGCACAGGAAATATACCCCCTTGACAGTTTGACAGATTGACAGATGACAGATTTATGCTTTGACCGCATTTTAGTATTGCCTGGAAGGCAATACTATGAGTAACCCCGTACATACGAGTGAAACGAGGATGTGCGGGGGATAAAGTCTAAAATCATTCTACTGCCTGGAAGGCAGTACATAGCGAAAAACAAGTGTAAAGCTAATTAGGTACAGCCTTCCAGGCTGATAAGAAATATTGGATGTTCTTGGCCGAGGGCATCCTCTCCATCGTCGAGTATGCACCTCGGTTACTAATAGTATTGCCTTCCAGGCAATTTTGAAATCTAAAATGATTATTCAATGTGGTGATAAGAATCCACACCAATAGATAGGGTTACACCCTATCCTATGATATGCCGTCCTTACAGGACTTGCAAGTTGCTTTTCGGGCATTTATCACCACATTGAAATGATTCTATTCCCCCATTAATTGCTCCACCTCTTCCGCAGGAATATACTGTTTCAAGGCCTGTAAGAATGGATTGAAACCAAGACATTTTTTCAGCACCTTACCATCAGAATCGATAATGACAAAGGCTGGGAATCCGGGAACATCATATTTACTGATGATATCACGGGCAAACTTAAAGTCGTTCCAATCATGCCAACTAACCTCTCCCAATGGCTTCTTCTTCCAATCCGTCAATCGGTCGGCAGAAATAGTAATCATCTCAAACTTATCCCTATGTTGCTTATAGAACTTCTCTAAGATTGGTTTTGCCTGCTGGCAAGGACCACAACCTAATGAACTGAATTCCAGAATAGTATATTTCCCTTTCCCTAAGAATTCATTAAGATGATGAGGTTTATTGTCAAAGTCGAACAATTCAAAATCAGCCATCATGTCACCTTCCTCCACAAAATCGCCCTTTACCGTCGCAGACTTTGCCCTACCCCTCTCCTCAATATCTTTTTTATTCTTGATTTCACGAGCCTTTTCCATCTCGGCAACATCAAGCTCTGGCTGTGCATCAAGATTGCTTATGTCATACACCCAAACGTGAGGTTCCTTAGGATGACGCAAAAAGCAATCATCAGAGAACAGATACAACTTCTTTCCATCAGCCGACAGAAAAATACGCTGGCCATAATGGTCAAGATAAAGAATCTTCTTCTTGTTGCCATCCCAATCGTATAGCTCTACTGCGTTTCCGTAAATCTCGAATGAGAAATCCTCAATAGGCAATTTCCCATAGCAACGTCCATCTGGATCAGAATCAACGAGAAGCAGAAAAATGTTCTCTTCATTGGCAGCAACACGCAATTCCTCAGAGTTTCGCGACAACGTAATATAGTTATTATTTCTATCTGCCTTATAGTCAGAATATACTTTATACAGTTCCTTTACTACATTTACCTTGTCCTTGTCAATGGTGAAAATAAACGAGTACCTTTCCCTACCACCATTGAAAAGGAAACGCCCTTTACCATTGGTATATAGTTCACTATAAGCTGTATAAATACTTGTCTTCACAATATCCGGCACATTAACACCATCCTCTGGCCAGTAATCCAGAGGAAAGACCTTCTGGTTCTTGTAATCCATGATGGAAAATATATGCCTATAATCTTCTTTTGGAGTACCAGCAATAAGAATCGTAGAATCAGATGCAGCAACGAAAACATTTGAAATGTCATGAAATGTTCTCAAACGTGATAAATCATACCTCTTCCAAGCCGAGAAATTCCTTATATCCGCAACGCTTTTTGCATTTGGGATCACAACCATTTCCTTTAGAAAAAGGGCATAGCCACTTTCAAAATTCAACGTAAGAATGGAATTTAATGGTCCCTGGGCATATTTTGCACGAGTAGAAAGCTCGTTCTCTGCAGATCCTTTCTTGGCAAAATGCTCTTCTTTTGCAAGTTCAGTATCCGTTAGTTCCGTGAAATAAAAGTTATCGTTATCATTGGCTATCATTCTATTTCCGATCTGGATTCTTGGATAGATGGTGCTTGGATTGGAAATGTTGTATTTCACTTCCTTTCCCGTCAGTTTCACGCCACTCACTTTTTTGACATTATTACCTGCCCATGATGTCAAAAACATCAAGAAAGAAATAGATAATGCTACCAAAACCTTCATATTGTTTTTTAGATTTATCATTGTTCTGTTTAGTTTTACACGCTTACTCTTGATTACGGATTTTCGGTTTGCTTAGCAAAGTAGTAAAAAAAAAATAAATGTTTGCCTCTTGCTGAACCATTTTCGCCCATCAATCGCCCATTGGGCATGGGTTTCACTATGGGTTTACTACGAAGTAGTAGAGGACTTTTTGTCTGTAAGCATCGGCTTTGGACTTTAGCCGATGGGAAATCTTCAAAGCAAATCTCGTCTTGTCCTTCGATCGAGTTGTTTCGTTGATTTCCGAGTGAGAACGTGCGTAGCACCTCGCACGACCTTTGGTTTGACGAGTGACAACGTGCGTAGCACCTCGCACGAAGTCAAAAGTGCGTGTCAGCCCAAAGGCTGGCGCACGTCCTTTGGTTTGACGAGTGCAAAGGTACAAAGATATTTCCATTCCTGCAAGCAAAAATAAAGAAAAGTGATTTTCTGTAATTTTTACAAACGCATAACACGTTGATACGATGTGTTTTAAGATGAAAAATTTCTAAAAGTTATTGCACATCATAACAAATAAGTCAAAAAATCTGTCATCTGTCAATCTGTCAAATGTCAATAGGGGGGATTCTCGCGCTAAAATCACTATATAATAAAAAAAATATATTTATATATTTTTTTTATTATAGGGAAAATCTGCGCCCCCTACAAAAAAATACCCCCCTACCCTTTTCTTGACAGATTGACAGATGACAGATTCGAGTTGTTATGGTGCAGATGTAAATTCAATAACAGATTTCCGTTTGATGTTTCTTAGATGATTTTTGATGTTAATATATTGTATTTCAGATAATTCTGCATTTTTACGGTCAAAGCAAAAATCTGTCATCTGTCAATCTGTCAAACTATCAAGGGGGGGGATTTTCGTTTCCACTGTGTGGAGCTACGTAAATTTCCGTGAATTAAAACGTGAATTATCCATAAATTCTTTTCATTGAAAATTTACGATAATTTACGGTTAATTGGCTTTCCCTTCGGCCGCCGAGCTGAACCTTCACGGATAATTCGTGTAGCTAAGCGCAGCGTTTGAATTAATCATTTCTCAGTCAAAAATCTGTCATCTGTCAATCTGTCAAATGTCAATAGGGGGTATTTCGTGTGTTTTCTTTGATTCGTTCCGCTTCTGTATTGATGGTGGGATGAGATTCTAAACCTATGATGGTATGCCACTTGGCATTATTGCGATTCTAAACGAAATTGTCCCCTATTCTAAGAACTCTCAGAACAGGGGACAAAAAAAATTGATTGTCTCACGACAACCAATCTTTATTAACCTTAATAATCTAATACCATGAAAAACACAATGCAAAGGTACGAATAATTTTCGAACTTGCAAGAGTTTTATATATTTTTCTTCTCGATTTTTACATTAATTAAACGTTTTACCATTCCATTTAAGATTCGTTTGCAGAATTGTGGGTAAAAATGCCTTTTTCTCGTCAGAACTCATCAATGGCATTGAGAACTCTAAATTGAGTTGTTTGGAGTCTTTCTTGTCAATACTTGCCAATGTCATCTTGATTTCCTGCGTCTGAACGATTTCCTCGAAACGAGCCTCAGAAATGCTATCAGGTCTTGCGAGCTTAGCCTTGTCGGTCAAGTCAAGTTTAGAAAGCAGAGTCCAGTTCTTGTCGTATATCTTCACGTTGCTCTCTCCTTCCGGACCTTTGTATGTAGATATGACGCAGAACACGGAATCGCCTTCGGCTGGTAGTGCCGCATATTCCTGAGTAAGTGTTTTAGACGGATGAAATACTATGAGATCATTCTTTATATGTGTAATATTAATACTACCTCCATAAGTGATGTTCATAGAACAGCAAGTATCCTTCGATGGATCTGCACTCAGAAGCAGAGCCTCCCTATCCAGTTTCTTGATGTAAGGCTGGATACTGTCAGGGGTATCTATGAAGAATTGCTTAAGACTCTGTGCCTGTGCAGCAATTGCTATTACAGATATTGATATTATAGAGAGAAATCTTTTCATATACATTATTTATTATTGTTGTTTAATGAAATGTTTTTGCCTATTCGAGACGCTGATTTAATGCTTATCAGCAATCACCAGATAGCGCCCCAAAGGGGCAAAAGCTCATAGCTTAACGTGAGTTCGACGAAAAGCGCCGAAGGTGCGACACCTAAAAGGGTAGTACGCAAGTGCTACCTATAGCGATATTTTTTTTAGTGAGCGCCGTAGGTGCGACACCTAATAAATATAATAAGTGTC
>Ga0310695_10001321_pt1 | contig 59320 bp, 33 predicted proteins | sample RumenRJG_04DNA_FD_203882 | JGI IMG/M metagenome (GOLD analysis project Ga0310695, IMG submission 203882) | Bovine rumen microbial communities from Lethbridge, Alberta, Canada - RJG_04 (v2) (version 2) | ecosystem: Host-associated > Mammals > Digestive system > Stomach > Rumen | place: Canada...
GGGGTGGGGTCTGTAATATCCTGATAGCGAATAAGATACTGACCCCACCCCTGCCCCTCCCCTACAAGGGAGGGGAGTGGCTGCGCCTTCGTCCGCGACATGTTGGGACTTTTTAAAGTGGACTCAGTTAGTGATGACAAACAAATAACTTGGTACAAATAATTAATGGAACACGAAGATACGAAGATACGAAGTTTTTCGTTCTCTTGAAATCATCTTCCTTTCTTCGTTTCTTCGTGTTTAGTTAAAATCATACCCACTTATTTTTATACGATTACTTAATAATTCAAGTTTCGGCGGTTTCACAATGTTGATAAACTCAAGCGGTCTGCCCCCGAGATACAGTGATTTTACATGATTTGTTACAGACGGCTTGTAACACCATTACAAAAAGTCTGTAATGCTGTTACAAATGCTTTGTAATGCTGTTACAAATGCTTTGTAATGCTGTTACAAATAGTCTGTAATGCTGTTACAAATGCTCTGTAAAAATCAGAGTGACGGCGGTTCTTGGACGGGAAATCTCTCCAGGCGCGATATGCCAGTGTGTTCGCTGTCACCAACCGGTTGGTCTCGCAGAGCAGAACCTCATCGAAAGCAGCATCAAGATGGGTGGTCACATAGCGGAAAGCCCGTGTCGCACTTGCTCATACTGCTTTATTTCCTGTTCAAACATAGCCTGTTCTTCGTTCATAATGTGCTTCTATATAACCAACGGTTATTTCACCGCTTTGCATCAGGGAACGCGGGTGACCCCGCCCGCCATAGCTGCGGGCGAGGGCGCCCGCGCTCCCTAATTGGACGCTGCAAAGGTACGACTTTATTTCCATACTTCAAAGAAAACGAAAGAAAAGAGAGTGGGGGAGGGTAGAGTGACATCAATAACTTTTGTTAAATTCGACTGCAAATATACAGATAGAATGGGAATAATGTGTACCTTTGCATATATGAAAAAGACTGTATTGATAACAGGTGCAACAAGCGGAATCGGACAGGCTTGTGCAAGTAAATTCGCAGAGAACGGTGACAGACTGATTCTTACTGGAAGAAACGAAAAACGTCTGGCAGACATCAAAAAGCATCTGGCAGAGAAGGGTTCTGACGTGTTGACACTGACCTTCGACGTGAGAGACCGTGAGAAGGCTGCAAAAATAATAGAATCGTTGCCTGCGGAATGGCAGGAGATAGATGTATTGGTAAACAATGCAGGTCTGGCTCTTGGACTCGAACCGGAATTTGAAGGCAATCCTGATGATTGGGAAACAATGATTGATACTAACGTCAAAGGATTGTTGACCATGACGAGACTTGTTGTGCCAGGTATGGTGCAGCGTAATCGTGGACACATTATCAATGTGGGCTCCGTAGCAGGTGATGCGGCCTACGCCGGAGGCAATGTCTATTGTGCCACCAAAGCTGCCGTAAAGGCTCTTTCAGACGGACTGCGTATTGACGTGGCCAACACCGCTATACGTGTAACGAACCTGAAACCAGGTCTTGTGGAGACAAACTTCAGCAATATCCGGTTCCATGGTGATCATGACCGTGCAGCCAATGTCTATAAAGGTATCAAGCCTCTGACTGGCGACGATATAGCCGATGTTGCCGTGTATGCCGCCAACGCACCTGCGCATGTACAGATAGCAGAGGTGCTCATACTGGCCACTCATCAGGCGAGTGGTAGTGTGATTTTCAGAGAATAAAAGTCATTTTATTGTCTCTCTATGCTCCTTGACAAAATCGGCAGGTTTTTTGCCGAACTGCTTGAAGAAGCATTTGGAGAAATAGGAGGAACTGGAGAATCCAACCATATAGCCCACCTCGCTGATGAGATAGTTGCCCTGAAGGAGCAGCTGTGCGGCGCGCTTGAGACGCACGACCTGGATCATCTCGTTGGGAGTGACGTCGGTGAGCGACTTGATCTTGGCAAAGAGTCCGCTGCGACTGATGTTTAACTTCTCGGCAAGGAAATTGACGTTCAGGTCGGAATTGGCCATGTTTTCCTCGATGAGCGCGTTCAGCTTTACAAGGAACTTGTTGTCGACGGGTGTTGTAGCAATCTCGGTGACTGGCTGCCAGGGCTGGGTTGAGAATTTCTGCATGAGCTGGCGCCGCATCTGAATGACCTGGTTGATGCAGGCCTCGACATATTCTAAAGAGAAGGGCTTTTCGATATAGATGTCGGCACCAACGCTCACGCCCTTGACTTTTGACACGTCGTCGGTCTTGGCTGTGAGCATGATGAAGGGGATGTGGGAGGTATGGGCGTTACGGCGCACCTGCCGACACAGTTCCACGCCATCCATACGGGGCATCATCCAGTCGCTGATGATGATGCTCACCTCGTTGCGGCTGAGCAGCTCGAGAGCCTCGATTCCGTCGAATGCGACAAGCACCTCATATCGCCCGCTGAAGTTGTCTTTGAGGAAGCTGACCATGTCCTGATTGTCGTCGACAATGAGCATGGGAGGTTTGAGATTTGAGGTTTCTTGCGTCCCGCTGGTAGCAAGCGACCATTGGTCGAGCGGAGGTTTGAGAGCGGAGGTTTGTGATGCGACGGGCGATTTTACTTCTAATGTATCGGTCTGGTCTTCCAGTCCCAGGTTGGTTTGGTTGACGGGGAGTTCAACCTTGAAGGTAGAGCCGCGCCCTACCTCTGACTCTACGGTGATGGTGCCATGATGCAGGTCGACGATATTCTTCACGATATTCAGCCCGATGCCCGTACCGGGCTTGTTGTCCTGAGCCTGATAGAAGGGCTCGAAGATGCGCTGACGGTCTTCTTCGCGGATGCCTATGCCGTTGTCGCTGACGATGATGGCGAAATGATTGTCACCAGGAGTGACCAGACAGGAGAGTCGCACTTCGTCTTTGCTGTATTTATTAGCATTGGTGAGCAGGTTGCTCACGACCTTGGTGACGGCCTCTTTGTCGAGGATAGCGGTGAAGTGTGGATCAGGATAGTCGACGGTGAAGTGCTTGCCTCCCTGTTCGAAGGTGGGTGCAAAGCGCTCGCAGACATTCTGGATGAGCTGACAGACATTCTGTGGCGCAAAGTGTATCACGACCTGCTGCTGTTCGATCTTGCGGAAGTCGAGCAGCTGGTTTACAAGTTCCAGCAGCCGATGGGCATTGCGATCGATGACCTGAAGTGATGAGTGGTGGAGGGTGGATGGTGAGTGGTTGGCTTCTATTTCTTTTTTGATTTGTTCCAACGGGCCGATAATCAGCGAGACGGGGGTGCGGATCTCATGGGCAATCATCGTAAAGAAGTTGAGCCGGGCCTCGCGCACTTCGTTTTCCTTTTGCTGGGCCAGCCGCTGCATCTCTTGCTGGTGTAGCTGATTGGCACGCTGCAAGCGGTAGTGGATGTAGTACCAGACAGCAGCCACGGCCAAGAGAAGATAGAACAGTTGTGCCCACCAACTCCACCAGAAGGGCGGGTGTACACGCAGGCGCAGTTGGGCCTCATGGTCGGACCATACGCCGTCGTTGTTGGTGGCACGCACCCTGAAGGTGTAGACGCCTGCAGGCAGATTGGTGTAGGTGGCCTTGTGCTGGTTGCCTATGAGGTTCCAGTCGTTGTCGAAGCCCTCCATCATATAGGCATACTGGTTTTTCTGTGGCGAGCAGAAACTGAGCGATGCAAACGAGAAGCTCAGCATACGGGCATCGTGATAGTCGAGCTTCATCTCGTCGGTCAGCGTGAGGTCGAGCGTGGCCCCATCGTCAGTCAGCAGTTCGTGGCCGTTGACTTCGAGCGACGTGATATAGACTGGGGGCATGACGCTGTTGGCCTTGATTTGATAGGGATAGAAGAAGTTCAGACCGTTGTTGGAGCCAAAATAGATACGACCGTCGCTTGCCTTCATGGCTGCATTAGGCTGGAACTGCTCGCTCAGCAGACCGTCGTGGAGGGTGAATCTGGTGGTTTGAGGATGGAGGGTGGAGTTGGGCTCATAGCGTATGATACCGCGCTCTGTCGACAGCCACAGTACCCCCTGTTCCTCAACGATGCCCATCACGTTGCAGCTTGGCATGTCGAGAGGAACACGGTCGAAGTCGTCGTTATCCTTGTCTGTGGAATAGAGGCCAGAGGCTGTGCCCACCCAGAGTCGCCCACTGTAGTCGATATGTATGCAGTTCACCTGATTGTCAGGCAATGATGTTTTATGACAGGTGGTTTGGGCATAACACAACAAGCCGCCTCCCTGGGTGGCCAGCCACAAACGTCCCTCGCGGTCTTCGTCGATATCGATGGTCGTTGCCTCTAACTTGTCAACAAGGGTGAAATTGTCTGTTGAGGGGTTGAAAAGATGAAGCCCGGTTCTTGTCGCCACCCAGACGCGCCCTGAGTGGTCGTGGTAGATAGCGTAGGAACTGAAATCGTCAAGACAGCCCTCAGTGTTGTCAGGGAAATAATGGCGCAGCCGGCCTGTGGAAAGGTCGAGTACATAGACGCCGGTGGTGTAAGTGCCTATCCACAGCTCCTCGCCTTTCATGGCAAGTGCATGAACATTCAGACTGCCCAGCATATCGCGATGAGGATAGGCAACAAACTGTCGGCTGACAGGCGAATAGCACATCAGCCCACCATCGTCGCTGGCTATCCAGATGCGGCCTTGCCGGTCTTCACAGAAACGCGAGACGACATTCCCGTTCAGCCCCGTCTCTACTGAAAGTCCGTCGAAACGACGGCCTACAGGCGATACGTAGGTCACTCCGCCATAGAACGTGCCGACCCAAAGACCTCCCTCCGTATCGGTAGTGATAGAATAGACAAAGCGGTCGGCCAGTCCCTGCTGGGCAAGCCCGCGTTTCCACTGTTTGGTCTTGGGGTTGAAATATATCAAGCCGTCATCGCAACCGATGCAGATAACGTCATCGCCAAGCATCTCTGACGTTTCTGCGCCTGCCTGCTGCATCATGCCTGCCGACTCGCCTGTGCGTAAGCGTTCGAAAAGCGTGTGGATGTGCAGTCCCACCTTAGTTATTGCAGGCGAAAGCACCTGCTCCAGGCGACCATCACTGTGCATGAGAAGCAGTCCGTTCTCCCACGTTCCTAACCACAGCTGTCCGTCGTGCGTCTGAAGCATGCAGAGCGAGCCGTAGTGACTGTCGAACGAGAGGTTCACGGGTTCGAACTTATCGTGCAGCCTATTCAGTCGGCAGACCGCTTGACTGCTCCAGTTGGTAACTGTCCATACCTGATTGCTGTTGTCGACAAAGACCTGTGCCACAGGACTGCCGCCAACATCGTATTGGCGCACCTGTCCTGTTTTCAGTGCATAGCGCCACACGCCGTCGCCCATTGTCGAGACCCATAGCTGGTTGTCCTTGTCAAGGGAGATATGAGTAACGGCAGAATGGATGTCTAAAGGCAACTGCTCGAACGTGGTACGCTCGGCAGGCTCAGTATGGGTACGTTCGAAGCTGAAACAGAACACACCATGTTCAGTGCCTGCGTAGATGCCCTGTTCACCAGCCATCAGGGCCGACACATACTGGTTGACGCCTAACGCTGCTATCTTGTGGGGCTGCACCTTGGTACCATCGTAGCGGCACAGGCCATTGTCGGTTCCAAACCACAGGTAGCCGTATCGGTCCTGCACAATGTTTCGCACAGCTGTCGATGTCAGTCCGTCGTTCATCGTAATGTTACGATAGCTGTAGTCGTCTTTGGCAACAGCCTGTAATAGGCTGCATAGGCAGACAACGACAAGAATAACGGACTTTTTCATCATGCGTTAGTTTACTTTGAACCGATAGGGGTGATTTGAGGTTTGGGGGGTCTTGCCTTCTTGCTCTGGCAAGCGACTGGAGGTCGAGCGGAGATTTGAGGTTTTAGGCGCACCCATCACGATTAGATACAGATGGCGCAAAGTCTTGCCACGGGGAACGGTAAAGGTAGTGGCATTGACAGGACTATAGAGACTCTCATCCTGCGTGGTGACTCCTACGAACCCGTAGCGCAGGTCCTTTCCGCTGAGTCGCACGCGGAAGGACATTGAGCGGAGGTCAACAAGGCTGTCGAGGAGGATAGCATTGAAGCCATAGTCCTCAGGAGCATTCTTGGGAGCCAGCCACTTGTTGGGCAGGCGTTCCAGTTCTGTGTTGAAGGTACAGGCGTACGGGCGCGTTTCCTTACGGGCATGCTTGAAGTCAAAGTTCATAAGGTGCTGGTAGCCTTGGAACATCTCATCACTGAATGCGTCCTGACTGAGGTTGTAAATGCGCTTGTAGGTCAGTACGGGGTCTTCGTCCCTGCGTCCCTGACGATAGAGCTCGGCAATGGATGTCCGTCCGTGGAGATCGCTCCACCACTGGATGACGTAGGGCGAGTGGTAGATGTTTTCCATAGCGAGGAAGGCCTTGTGAGTCAGCGTCTTGAAAGCTTCAAAGTGATAGTTCTCGTCGCGCAGCCACCAGGGGTTCACCTGCCAGAGCATCCACTGCGAAGTCATCTCGTAGAAGCCGCTGCCGCCCCAGGCATCGCCCACAGAGTCGGCAGGTATCTGCAACTGGAAGGAGTGTCCCAGCTCGTGAGCCATACAGTTCATGGTCTTGTCCTGAATGCGGTTAGGAGCCACCCACAGGGCTCCGATGGTATTGTCGTAGGTGCCGCCGTAGGCTGTGCCGTCGAGCGAGTACATCACCATAACCATCATCTTGTAGCGGTCGGCCTTGGAGCCTGGAAGTGTGAATTGCAATGTATCACGAAAGAAGTTATAGAACGTTTGTACCCGCTCCATCAGTACGGAGAGGTTGAAGGCCATGGGCTGTCCTTCGAGCTCTGGCGGATTCTGCAGGTCGTTGCCGAAACCGCGTTCCCATAGGAAGATAAGGTCGCGTGTCTCAGCCGAGCGCTTCCAGCACCACTGCGAGGTGTCGCTCTCCAAGTTCATGGCACGCAGGTCCTCAGGGATGTAGATGCTCTTCTGTGCTACGCTGAGCGACGTATGCAACAGGAATAACGACAGGAAAAGGAACGGACGATACATGTTTTGAGTTATGAGTTATGAGCTTTAATGTTCAATATCCATATACCAGTTGTTGGGGTCGTTCAGGTCGACCTTGATGAGTGAGCGCATGTTGGCTTCCTCCTCGGCTCCGCGACGCTGATAGATGCGGCGGGCGAGATAGGACGGGTCGTTGCGTCGCAGGGCCACACGCATGAGGTCATAGTAGCGATGACCTTCAAAGGCAAGCTCGAGTGCTTCCTCGTCGATGATGAGGTCCTCGACATGCTCTATCTGATACTGTAGACGAAGTGACGGATCGGTGATAGTGGTGTCGTCGGGCAGGACATAGGTGTCGTTATGGTCGGTATAGCCGGAGCCACGTGAGTGGAGCCCCATGGTATTCTCGGTTGACAGGCCCGCACTGGTCTCAAGGATGTAGATAGTGTTGGGAAAGTTGAAGGAGCTAAGCCATAGGGAGTCGCTCTTGTCGTAATAGGGTATGACCTCGTTGAGTATGACGCTGTTGTTGACTCCCTGCTTGAGTATCTGGAAGGCAAAGCGGGGGAAGCCTGCACGATTGAGCGCCTCGGCCAGTCGCAGATAGACGATGGCACGGCGATAGAGATGGACGTTGCGGGTGGCGTACTTGGCGAAGGTAGAGTAGCTCTCGACACGTCGTCCGTTAGGAAGGTGGAGGTTAGAGTTTTTGGTTAGGGTATAGGCTGAGCGCAGTCGCAGGTCGCCTTTGTACTCCTCGTCGATGCCATCAGGAGCAAGGATATACTCGCCACCAGTAGTAAACTGACAGTACTTCTGGGCCAGGGAGATGTTGCGCATGCTCTGCGAGGGCACGATGCTGGCGCGGTACTCGTTGTTCTCCGTGGTGTTGAAGAGGTCGCGCAGCTCGCTATAGTTTCCTTCCGACGGTATGGAGTCACCCGGTATCATGGTGATGAGCTCGCTGTTGGCCGTGACGCTCTCGTTAGAGAACATATTGGCCCAGCTGTCGGTAGTGGACATCCACCGGCTGTCGTTGTTCCTGAAACGTACGGCATTGGTACTGATGGTGTAGGCCGAGTTAGTGCCGTTGCGCGTGCTGAGGTAACGATAGTAGCTCTGTGCCGCCTCACGATACTGCCCTGCCCAGAGGTAGAGGTCGCCAAGGATGAGGTTGATGGGGAAATAGAACAGTCGCGAATTGGTGCTTCGAATGCTCTGATAGCCAGGTAGTTCGACGTCTGTATAGGGTGCAATGTCACTGATGAAATACTGGCATACGCGCGAGATGTCATAATGCGGGAAGTCCTGTTCAGACTGTTCCTTGGTCAGTATAGGCTCGACGATAAAGGGCACGGACCCATAGTTGAGCACAAGTTGGAGGTAGGTCCAGGCGCGGAACGCCTTTACGGCTGCATACTCCTTCATGAAGATATAGTCATTCCTGTTGTCGCGCAAGGCGGTATCGGCATTGGCAATGAAGTAGTTGCAGTTGTTGATGATGGCGTAATAGTCGCGGGGCGAATTGTACTTATTGCCCTCGGACATGCTGAAAAAGGCCATGTCACGCAAGTCGGACGAGGCATGGGATGTGACGTCGACGAGATCGCCACGCAGTTCGCCCAATAGGATGGTGCGGTCGGCGATGACCTGCATCTTATTCATGATGCCTGCCACAGACCAGAGCGTGTCGGCATCACTGCTGAGCGAGTGATTGTCGGCATAGATTACCTGGTCGGACTCGTCATAGAGCATGTCGCTGCAGCCGGTGAATAGCGAACAGTGAATAGTGAATAGTGCTGCGCATACCATCCATTTCACTGTTTTACTGAGGGGGCACGCATTGTGTAGGACCCTATATATATGTGTAATCATAACTATAAACTATTAACTATAAACTATAGATTAATCTTTACTCCTGCTACAAACGAACGGCTCTGAGGCAGTCGGCCCAGGTCAATGCCCTGTCCGATGACGCTGCCAGTCATTGCAGACTCAGGGTCGGAACCAAGATAGCGGGTGATGGTGAACAGGTTGTTGGCCTGAATCCAGAACTGGAAGCCCTGTAGGAACTGCGTGTTCATAGGCAATGTGTAGGAGAGGGTGACGGTCTTCAGCTTCAGATATGAACCGTCCTCAATCCAGCGGTCGCTGAAACGGCTGTTGCCCATGGGATCCTGGAAGGTGGCACGTGGTATGTCGGTCTGCTGTCCTTCTGTTTGCCAGCGCCGTGTAATGGCTGTGGTCTGGTTCATGAAGCGCGAACCACTCTCGAGCTGCTGCTGCATGTAGTTGTAGACGTCGTTGCCTAAAGAATAGTTCATATTGACGTCGAGCTTCAGCCTTTTCCAAGCTATCGAGGTGAAGATGTTGCCATAGATGTCGGGATTGGGATCGCCGATGACGGTGCGGTCGTTTTGGTCGATGAGGCCTTTGTCGGCGGCAGAACCGCCGACCACACTGGTAGAGAGGTCGGCAAAGTGCATGTCGCCTGCTCCGAAGTAAAGACGGTCAATACCGTTGTCGGCTAAGATGTAGAGTCCCGATGCTGCTGCCTGTTCTGAGGTACTGAAGACACCCTCGGTGCGGTATCCATAGAAAAGGTTGGCCGGCTGTCCCACCTCGGTTCGGATGGTGGCTCCATATATCTGATTGTCGATGAACGTTTGGTTGTCAGAAAGTTTTGTTATCTCGTTCGCGTAATGACCCATCGATGCACCCAGTTCCCATTGCAGGTTCTTGAGTGCGAGTACCTTGGCCATTGCACTGAGGTCGAAGCCCCTGTTCTTCATCTCGCCACTGTTGGCCCAGTTGTGCTCAAGTCCGGTAACGTAATGCAAAGACTGATACATGAGCAGATTGTCGGTGGTGGACGTGAAGTAGTTCATTCTTAAGTTCAGACGGTTGCCGAAAAGGTTGGCCTCGATACCGGCATTGAGCCGACGGGTGGTTTCCCATTGCAGCTGTGTGTTGCCAATATTTTCAAACGTCAGGCCGGAGACATCTTCTAAGAAGTTGTGGGAAGCGAAGTAGCTACGGGCTGCATGATAGTCGAGGTCGTCGTTGCCGCTCACATCGTAGCCAAGGTTCAGCCTAAGATAGTTGAGAATTGAGTGTTTGGAGTTTAGATTTTGAAACCACGACTCGTTGCTGACGACCCAAGCGGCCTCGACGCCAGGGAAGATGCCCCAGGGCACTTGGAATAGCTTAACGGCCTGCTGGGCATCCTTGCCGAAGCGCGATGAGGTCTCAGCGGTAAGGCTTGCTTGTAGGTAGTAGCGCTGTAGATAGTTGTAGCCTGCCTGTGCATACCATGCAATGTTTGTCCACTTATCGCTGTTGCCCGAGGTCTGTGCGTGGTCGAGCGAAGAACTGATGGACGGCATCTTGTCGCTGGCGGTGTTGTAGCCAAGCTGCGATGAGAGGGTGTAGGTCTCCCAGTTGACGCGTGCTCCTCCGAAAATGTGGAGCGCATGTGCTCCGAAGCGGTTGTCGTAGTCAAGGCGTGTGTCGCTCATCACGGAGTTCTGTTTGCCTGCCATTGAGCGTACCTCGTTATCGACGTATGCACTGACACTTGAGACGTAATAGGCAGGTACGCCATTGAGTGGGATGTAGAGTTTCTCGTTGGTGTTGACGAGGTTATAGCTGAAGTGCTCGCTGAGAGCGAGATGACGTCCGAAGCGATATTTAGGTGTGACGGCCAGGTTGATCATCGAGTTCTCGAAGCGGTTCTTATTCTCAGCATCGCCATAGTCGTTGACAGCAAGCGGATTGGCCAGTTTGTAGTTATAGTTGGTATAGTCGGCGAGGGCCTCGTCAAGGTAGCTCTCGTCAGTAACGTCAATATAGCCTTGGCGCACCTTTCCGTTGGCAAACGTCCAGGGACTGAGCATAGGGCTCTTGGCGTAAGCCAGGAAAGCTGGTGAGGTGGGTGTTCCCTCGGTGTAGTTGGCTGGAGCCCCGTCGTTACGCAGGTTGCGTGTCTGATTGGCAAAGGAGGCATCAAAGCGGATGCCAAATTGCTGTGTGAGGCGTATGTCGGAGTTGAACCGTATGTTGATGCGATTCATGGAATTATACCGTAGCGTGCTCTGATTGGTGATATAGCCCAAGGAGAGGTTGTAGTCGGCCACATCGTCACCACCCTCGACATTGATGCTGTAGTTTTGCGTGATGGCAGTGTGGTAGACCTCGTCTTTCCAGTCGGTGTTGTTGTGGTACTGGTCGTAATAATAATAGGAAGGATCCTCGTTGAGGAACTTGAAGTCCTTGATAGTGGTACTGGTGGTCTTTAGCAGGTCGCTGGCATAGCTGCGATACTGGTTGGCGTTCATCACGTCGACGTACTTGGGTTCAAGGGTCACCCCGGCAGAAAGGCTGGCCGTGATGCGTGTGGCCATGCTGTGATTGCGTCTCGTGGTGATGAGGATGACGCCATTGGCACCCTTTGCCCCATAAAGGGCCGTACCGCTATGCAGCACCTCGACAGTCTCAATGTCAGTAGGACTAATGTTCGAAAGGATATCGTTGTAGAATCCGTCGTGTAGGGTAGTACGGCTATACTGTTGGTCAAAGATGACCCCATCGACAACGATAAGTGGCTGGGCATTGGCATTGAGAGAGTTGAGACCATCCATGAACATCACGCTACCAATGCCGGGGGTGCCGCTACGGGTGACTGTATGTACGTTGGCACCAAGTCGCTTCTGAATCTCGTCCTCGACAGTTACGGCGTTGGAGAAACGGAAGTCGGAGATGGAAGCCCGTGCCGAAACACTCGTGCCACGCTGGTAGTCGTCGGTGAACGAGTCAGGGTAGAGACGTGCATCAGCTTGCTGCTCGCCGTTCTGGAGTCCGATTTTCGTGAGGTTGAAATCGGGAGCCGACACCTCAAGCGAGGTAGCGAAAAGTGGTACCCGTAACTCGTAAGAGCCGTCGCTCTGTGTCAGGGTACTATAGCCTTCAATCTCAGCCACACGTACCAATGCACCACTCATAGGTGTCTTGGCAGTGGCATCGAGCACACGTCCCTTAACCGTGCGTGTGGGATACTGCTTTCTGGGCATCTCCTTCTTGGCTACAGCCGGTGCTTGGAAGTCACTGTCGTCTTCCTGTGCAAGTACCGGCAAGGTATTCAAAATAAGGAGCGAGAGTCCGAAAATGATATGTCTTTTCATACCGGGTATGTTTTTAGTGTTCGTGTATGTCGCCCAGCTCTGACGGACGGAAAATGATACAGTCTATACGCAAGGTGCTGGAGTGGGTGGATGTCTGTCGGGCAGTAATGTTTGACTGTACGTCAAACCTCACCTTCGCATCCTGAAGACCATAGCAACAGGTGGGGAACTGGTAGTTAGAGACCATCAAAACGGTATCGACGGCTGCGGGGTTGGTAGTCTTGTTTCCATTGATACGACGTGTGTAGGTGTGTCCGTTCTCGTCTTTATAGTTCAGGTACGACCTTACAATGCTGGGCTTGGCGGTGTCAGCGACAACCAGTGTGTCGTAGGCCGTGGCAGGCACAAACACGGCATAGATGTCATACGCTATGCCTGAGAGCACATTGGGAACGCTGATGCCTACTGCCAGCTGGGCGGTGATGGGGTCGGGCTTGATTTCAGCGAAAGCGTTACCCGACACCTTTCCATAGAAGGGATTGGTCGTTGTCACTTCACGGATGGTAAGCGCTTCGTTGATGTCGATTTTTTCGGCATCTGACTGTGAGACATAGATGGTGTCGACCGACTGCAGATTCTCGGCCTCGACCTTGATGGTCTGGGCAAAGGTGTGGAAGGGTGAGAGATGCCACTGGGATGCCTTTCGCACATGACCGTTACTGCATACGATGTCGCTGGTAGCGTGGAAGATGCCACCTTCGTCGAAGGGGCGGTAATACGTGTAGTAGGGATAGTCGGGCGTGGAGGAGTTGAGGATGGAGGGTTGGTGGAGGGTAGAGACGGCACTGTCCTGGAAAGCTACATCGGGGTTGCGAGTCTTGCTGAAGAAGGCACCTCCGATGATTGCCATACGGGTATTGGCATAGGCCATTGAGTCGCGCTTAGCCACGTTCTTTGCATACCTGAAATAAGGCTCATACCTTTCCACTAACCGGCTCCATTCGCTGTTCGTAGGGCAGAGCAGCCAGTAGGTGCTATCTTCAGAATTGATGAGTCCGTACTGTTCGAAGAGGATGTTCCGAAGGTCGGAGACGGAGTCGAGATATACGGTCTGGCCGTCGACAATTTCGCCGGGCACGCTCTTCGCATCATTGAACTCATAGACGGTATAGCTGTTAAGGAAGCGGTACACACTGTCGAGTTCGGCATCGTGCCCCAGATATTCGAATACGTTGGGGAAGTAGTCAACAGGCCCGTCAAGGGTAAAGAGCAATCCGTTGTTGTAGAGCGCATTTGTAGAAAGCAACCGACGGGTGCCCAGTGTGGTGGCCGTCAGTACCTGATACTTATCGTTCATCAGCGTAATGGAGTCGTTAGTGAGCGACGAAACGGGATACTTATAGAGTGCTATGTGGTTCTGAAGGAACTGGCGCACCACCGTGTTGTCATTACTGCGCCCCTTCAGTCCTCCACCTTCCGCCTTCCACCTCTCTATGAGACTGTCGGCCTGCGACGATGTGAACGAGCTGTTAGTAGGTGCAAACACCGTGAACGTCTGGCTTCCGTCAAGTATCTGGTCATAGCCGCATGCCTCAACCACATGGGCAAAGTTGCTCAGCTCCGACTGTGACTTGATGGCCTGCCAGAGCGTCCCATTATCAACGGTTGAAGCATCATAGTGGTCGTTCCAGTCGTCGCTACAGGAGGATAGCGCTGCGCCGAAAGCGCAGCCTACGGAGAAAGCGACGATTTTCTTTATGTTCTTGGTAATCATAATTCTCAATTCAAAATTCTCAATTCTCAATTGTCAATTCTCAATTCTTTACAGCATGCTTTCCATCGCCCCTTCATCAGTGACGCCATATACACTTTTGGGTACAAGCTCGAGGTAGTCGAGCATGAACTCATTGTCGTTGCCCTGCTTGGCCGAGACGCAGCGTATTCGCAGATAGTGGTCTTCTTCAGGGTTAATGTGTGTGGTACAGATGACCATACGTATGGTGATTGGCTGGGTGGCAAAGATGGTCTGTTGGGTACTGCCCTGTGCGTAGCGATAGCCTCCGGCAGCCCCGCGATAGTAGCCTTTGTTCTTGAGTACTTTCTGGTCGGTAGCGAGATCAACAGCCGACATGGAATTGTAGTCAGCCTTCCAGTCGGTTCCGAGAATGGAGGGGTCATTGAGCTGCTTGGTCATATCGAGCGGTATTCCCTGTGGCTTGTCATCGAAATAGAACTGTGCGACGCCACGGGTGCCCTCAGCTGCAAAGCCGAGACGCAGCTGCCACTCTCCCTCGAACGGTACGGGTGGAATCTTGAAGGTGATATCGAAGTCGCCGAAGAGGTTCATCTCGTCGCCCTCATAGCAGTCGTAGTAGTCGTGAGGACGCCGATAGACGAAATGGCAGCCTTCATTGATGGTGACTCCCTTGAGGTATCCGTTAGGGAAATAGTAGTTGCGTCCGTACTTGCCGGTTTCGTCGTAGTCGGGATCCTGCTGTTTCATGCCTCCATTGCGCTCGTTCAAGCGGATGTCGTTGGTCATCAGTTCTGGGAAGATAGTAGAGAAGTCCATGCGGATGCGGTCGTTGAGCACAATGTCGCGTGTAGTCTCGTCGAAGGCAAGGATGTCGTCGACGTAGAAGTAGCGTCCGTTCAGTGCGTCCTGCTTGTACTCTGTCTCGACGGTCGGGTAGATGAGCGTACCAAGCGTGGTGAACTGATCGTCGTAGCGGCGGTTGATGTAACGCTGTCCTAAGGCGCTGCCACCAGCCCATTTACGTACAGTGAGACGTTCGAACTTCATCATTGTGTGGGGAAGCATAGTCTCGTACCAGTCAACCGGATTCATTACTGTAGTGAGGATGCCTATGTCTTTATAGGGTGTGAGATAGTTCCAGCCCTTGACATCGCGTGTGAGCACATGATAGGCCAGGAAACGGTTAAGCGGATTCTTGGGATGCTTGATATGGGCAAAGTCGTGATAGTCGGCCGAAACGTCATCGGGATAAATCTTGTCGTAGATTTCGCAAGCTTTCTCGTAGAGACCTTCTACGGTAGAGATGCCATATCTGGCAAGCAACACGGAGTCGGTGGGGACGAAGACGGTAAACCCGGTACGCTTCTCATCGGGCACTGTGGCCGTCTCCTTGTTGACGTGGGAGATGTAGCGGTAGCGCGTGTACTCGGCAGGATCCCAGGTAGCGTCTCTAAAGAGATAGAAAGAGTCGCGCAGGCCTGTCATTTCGAATGCTGCGACATAGAGGGAGATACGTGGATTCTGCTTCATCACATCGATAATCATGCGGTTACTGCTCTCAAGAACCTCGGTTACAGGCTGCATGATGCCGTTCTCGACCGAATCATCTTGCAGGGCGAAGATGATGTGTGAAGTGCCATTGAGAAAAACCACGGCATTTCCCGCATCGTCTTGTCCGTGGGTCACCTCGATATAGCGCCGGTTCATGTTAGCCGTCGAAAGCACACCATCGTCCATATCAGCGGTCGTGTACATATTATCGACTAAGTGAGTGCGCACCAGGGTGTCGCAGTCCTCCTTGCTAAGCTGACTGACTGATGTCATTCCCCGCTTGGCAAGATAGACGTGCATGGCCTCGTTGGTAGGCGGGAAACAGGTGTAGGCACCATAGGTGGCCAAGAGTTTCATCATGCCTGTACGTTCGACGGCTGCGGTAAACTCACTGAACTGCTCATGCCCGTAGAGATACTCGCTCATCATCTGTCCCTTGAAGGTATAGAAGTTCGAGGTGTCGGGCTCATCACTACAGGAGATGAAAAGTGAAAAGTGAAAAGTGGCAAGTGCTGCGCAGGTAGCGCAGCCTACGAGACGGGTGCGGGTTATTTTTATTAGTTTGGTAATCATAACTATGAACTATTAACTATGAACTATCAACTATTTTGTTCGTTCTATGCTGCTGTTCTCACCACTGCCGAAGGCTGGATTCTGTACCAGGTTCTTGTTGACGGTTATCTCGTCATTATGGTAAGGCCAGAAGATGGCATCCATACTTGAGAGCTTACTGGCAATGGCGGTAGTGCCGCTTGAGCCTTTGAGTGACACTTTCTCTGTGAGCTTACCTGTGTTGCCATCGCGCAGCGAACGTCTCACCAGGTCGAACCAACGCTTGCCTTCGAACATCAGTTCGCGCTGTCGTTCGAGGAGCACCAGATCGGCCATATCCGCTATGTTGGTGTACGAGTACTTGGACGCATCAAGGTTTTTGTCGCCTGACGAGCAGTTAGAACGTTTGTTGATGGTGTTCACGATATTGAAGGCCTGATGCAGTAACGAATCAGTGGATATAGAGACCGATGCTGACGCATCGGGCACAGCGGCTGACGCATCGGGCACAGCGGCTGACGCATCGGGCACAGCGGCTGACGCATCGGGCACAGCGGCCATGTCATCAGCCATTGCGACAAGGGCTTCGGCCTTCATCAGCATCACATCGCTGAGACGATAGAGTATCCAGTTGGCGTGACAATAGTCTTTGGCGTATGACCCGCTATAGGTGCCTTCGAGACTGGCTTTTCCAAGATTGATCATCGCAGAGGAGAAAGCATACTTATTGATGCCTGAAAGTGTCTTCGAGCCACTGATGGGCTGCAGATTCTCATAGAAGCGAGCGTCATACTTGTTTTCAAACACAGTGAACAGCTCGTCATTGACATCGGTACAGAGGAAGTCGGCAGGTCTGACGCCACCGGGGAAGGTCTCGGAGTTTCCATAGAGACTACTTACGGATGCGTTGGAGAGCATCTGGTCGCTATTCATGAATACAAGTTCGAGAATGCTCTCCCGGCTATTGCCTGTTCCGAAGATGTCCTGGAAGGCATTACCATAGTAGTTGCCCGTGGAATAGGCGTCGCTAATGAGGGGATAGCCATCAATCATTTGTTCGCTCTCCGATACTACGCCCGACTTCTTGTTGAGCTCCTCCTGATAGGCAGTTGTCTTTGCCTCGATTACCTGATCAGCATAACGCACCGCACTCGCATAGTCCTGCTTCCATAGATACAGGTCGCAGAGCAATGCATGTATGGCATCCTGGGTAATGCGTCCACAGCGATAGTAGGTCTTCGTAGCGGGATATTTACGCACCGCCTGATCCTTCACACGCTCCAGATCACTGATGAGCCGGTCGAGTACTTCGTCGAACTTGGTTGCAGGCAGGTCCAGCTGCTGATTATCGTCTAAGTAAGGCTCCGTGAAATAGGGCACGTCGCGGAAGGTGCGAATGAGATAGAAATACATCAGTGCACGTATGGCCGTCACCTCTGCCTCGGTTGCCTGAAGCTCGCTCTGCGTGTAGTTCGGATCCTTCTGGGCCACCGAGGGAGCATAGTAAAGGACAGTGTTACAGCGGTTGATGATGTTATAGAAGTCGCCCCACTTCAGGTAGTTGTTGCTGGCGTTGATGTTCTCCTTGAAGATATTGGCCAGGTCGGTGTTGTTCTCAATACCCGTACCACCTACAATATTGTCCGACCTGAACTCACCCCATGCCATCATTCGGTCGATGACAGCCTTGCTCTGCATGGCCGAGTAGCAGCCAGCCACAACGTTCTCGACATCGGTTTCCTCGTTCCAGTACTTATCTAAAACAATGGTCTCCAGGGGAGCTATCTCAAGAAAGTCGGAGCAAGAGGTCAACACCCCTGCTGTTGCCAGAATGTAAAAATTCAAAAAATTAAAAATGAAAGAATTATTTCGTTTCATAGTTTTTAATTTTTTATTTTTTTAATTTTTTAATTTTCTAAAAGTCTACGGTAATACCAAGCGTATATGACTTGGAGCGAGGGGTCTGTCCACCGTCGACGGCAGCTCCGTAGCCACCATAGCTCACTTCTGGATCGACACCTTTGTACCTTGTCAGGATGAAGAGGTTGTTAGCACTCGCATAGAGGCTCAGTCGATTGATGCCGATGGCCTTCTTGATGGTCTTCGGGTCAAAGGAGTAGCTGAGCTGTAGATAGTTGAGTCGGAGGAAGGAGCCATCCTCTACGAAGCGGTCACTGACCAGCGTGTTGTAGTTGGTCGAGCTTCCATACATGGCGCGCGGTATGGTGGTCACGTCACCCTCCTTTCGCCATCGGTAGTTCACCGCCTTGCTCTGGTTGTTATTGGTGCTCATGGCTTCTGCATCCAGTCGTGCAAGGTTCAGGATTTTGTTGCCCACACGATAGTTGAACTGCGTGTTGAGTTTCCATCGGGCATAGTTGAGCGTGAATCCGAAGCCACCTGTGAGCTTTGGCAACGACGATCCAAGATAGACGATATCGAGGGCATTGATGTTACCGTCGTGGTTCACGTCTTCATAGATAGCATCGCCACCGTTGAACATATAGTTCTTTCCTGTTCCGTCGTGTGAATAGTTGTAGATCATGCGCACAGGCTTATCCTCGTCATCGACAACGATTTCGCCCTCCTCACTGAGTACGAAAGGTGCCGTATGGCCTGCAGCGACAAAGTCGAGCCGCTCTTGTGGGGTCATGTTGAGGAAGGTCTCGTACTGGTACTCATATACACCCTTGTAGCGGAAGCCATAGATGGCACCGAAGGGGTTGTTGAGTTGTACACGCTGCAGCACCTCGCGATTGCCGTAGTAGAATTTCGAGTTCAGCGAGTTGAGCACCGTCTCGTCCATTGTGAGGATCTCGTTTTTATTGTTTCCGAAGGTCAGGTTGAGGTCGGCAAAGAACTTCCCGCTCCTTATGAGCTTGTTGGTCTGCAGATTGAACTCCCATCCGATGTTGCGCATGGAGCCGACGTTGCTGTAGGCCAGGGTGTAGTAGCCCGTTGACGACGGTATGCTCACGTTAGGCATCAGCATGTCGCGACGCGTAGAGTGGTACCACTCAGCCTGCAGCGTGAGTCGGTCGTCGAAGAAGCCAAGGTCAAGACCGACGTCCCATGTGGTAGTGGTTTCCCAGCTGAGGTTCGTGAGCCGGATGTTGTCGGGCTTCATCGCCCCCATGTCAATATAGCGTGTACCGCTGCTGTAGATACTCTCGTAAAGATAGTCGCGGTTAGGTTGGTTGCCTACTCGTCCCCAGCTGGGGCGCACAGCAAGCATCGATAGCCATTTGCGAGTGCTTTCCATCCAAGGTTCGTCGACGAGGTTCCAACGCAAGGAGACAGCAGGGAAATAGCCCCATCGACGGTCTGGTCCGAACTTCGTGGTACCGTCGGCACGCAGCGAGAAGTCGAACATATAGCGGCCTTTATATGCGTAGTGGGTGGAGAACGTGTAGTACATCGAGCGCCACTGGCTGAACGAGCTGCTCATGCCCTTTACACGACCACCGGCGGTAGGACTGGTGATGCCTCCTGAGGGCAGCTTGGTTGCATCGGTGCCCTGTCCGTTGGAGCTGCCGCTGGTCAGTTCGAAGCGTCCCATCGCCATCAGCGAGTGGTCCTTATTGCTGAAATGGGGTATGAATGTCAGCGTCTGCTTGGTATTGAAGGCCACACTCTTTGTCGACCCCGTATAGGCATTGTTCACGCCATTGTTCCACGATACCGTTACAAGCTCCTTTGGATAGAACTTGTCGATATACTCATTGAAGATGTTCATGTAGACACGGCCTTGCCAGTTGAGCTGGTGGTGATCATCGTCCATACCCAGAAGTCGGTAGTTAAGTTCAAACTCGGGCGTAATGTCGTAAGTGCGGTCGTCGTTCTTGGCGAGACAGGCCGAAGCGACAGGGTTCACATAGACTCGCTGGTCGTCCTTGAACACGTCGGGAGCCGACTGCAACATGGTGTAGTACTTATCGGTATCGGCACCCGTCAGCGGGTCCTGCTCGTAGATGCTCATGTTGGGCATCTTCTTGTAGGCTATAGCCAGCAGGTCATCGTAGTTGCGCTTTGTATCGGTATAGGTGAGTGAGAAGTTTGTAGAGATCTTGATGCGCTCCGACACATAGTAGTCGAGGGCCACGCGTGTAGAAAAGCGGTCCTGACGCTGCTCGATGACCGAGCCAGTCTCGTGGTCGTAGCCGCCACTGATGCGGAAGGTAGCCTTCTCGCCTCCACCTGTGACGGAGAGGTAGTGGTTCTGTCGTAGACCCCATTGCGTGACCGCATCTACCCAGTCGGTGTTGTTGTTATACTGTTCGTATTCAGAGAATGTGGGGTCGTAGTTGAGTTCGCGTATGTTCGATGCATTGTCATTCTGCTCAGGGTTGAAGTAGGATTCTTTGAGCAGCATGGTGTAGTCGTCGCCGCTGAGCATCTTGTAGCCCTTTGGCTGATAAGTGCCTGTGAGTCGGAGGGAGTAGGTGAGCTTTGGCGTTCCGCGTGCACCGCGCTTAGTAGTGATCTCGATGACACCGTTGGCACCTTGGGAACCATAGATGGCTGTGGCAGCAGCATCCTTTAGTACGGTGATCGATGCGATGTCCTCGGGGTTGACGTTCAACAGCTGGGCAAACTGCTCATCGTTGGCATTGGTGACGTCGAAGTTGTTCATGTCGACGTTCCAGGTGTTGCCATTGACGACAATAAGCGGGTTGCTGTTGGTGAGGGTGGATATAGAGGAAGCACCACGCAGTCGCATGGTGGTGCCCGCTCCGAGATTTCCCGAATTGGCGACAATATCGAGTCCTGCAATACGTCCCTGCAGTGCCTCATCGACAGTAGTGAGACCGAGGCCCTCGAACTCCTTCATGTCGATGGTCTGTGTGGCATAGGAGATTTCTCGCTCAGGAATAGCGAGTCCACCACCGTTGAGTTTTTTCTTTGCCGTAACGGTCACTTCCTTCAAGCTGGTTTGTGAGACGAGCTTGATGCGATAATCCTCTCGGTTGATGGTCAGCGTCTGCGTCTTGCATCCCACATAACTGAAGCGTAGCTTGTCTTTCGGATTGCGTATACGCATGGAGAAATTACCGTTCAGATCGGTGGTGGTAGCCTCGATGATACGCCCGTTGGCATCGACCTCGCAGACCGAGGCGCCCATGAGTTCGCCATACTCATCGGTCACTGTGCCGTGTACCGCTTTGATTTGCGCACGGACTGGGCTATAGGCGCAGAGACTGATGGCAAGTGTCAGGAGCGCTGTGAGAATGTATTTATTATTGGTAATCATATTAATTCTTTTCGGGCGTATGCGATACGCCCCTACTTTTTCCTTAATATTAATGTGAGCAAGCTCGAATCCTAATTACTCATAACTAATTTTTCCACCTCGTCCTCCCACTTCGTCAGCTGCGACTTCTCATAGTAAAGGGGCCCGTCGATTTGGTGAACCACAACGTCGGAGGCGTTGTAGAGTTGGGTATTGTTGGAGTTCTGCGCGTTCTGAATCCAGTATTCGCGCCCGGTGATGTTGTAGTTCTTGTCTTTAGTCATTACGGAGCGACGGTTGTTGAGCTGATCGACGATGGTCATTTGCTCATCGTCGGCAGTCACAGTGACGCTGAAGAATCGCTTGTTAAGCGGGTTGAGCGTTGACGTCTCATACTTCACGCCCTTGACGGGTACGCCACCGACAAACACCGAATTGTCCTGTATGTGGTATTTCAGGAAGTTGAGTATGCGGTTGGCCACGATGGTTCGTGCCTGCTTGAGGAGTGTGGGGTCCTTGGCTATCTCGGCAAACCGGCCCGTGGAGTCGTTGGCGAGTTCCTCGTAGTCTTCCCATGTAGGCAGCAGTCCCTGCTTGTGCAACTGGTCGATGCTCTCGTTTTGCGGTACATAGACGGTGTAATTATAGGCATCGAAGAGTGAACAGTTATAGTCGGCACAGGTGTAGCTGCCCATGCGTGACTTGAGCAACGTGTTGGCCGAGCCTCCATTGAGCAGCAGGTTAAAGAACGACTCACAGCCTTTGCGCTGGTTAAGTATGCTGTAGAGTGAGCGTTTGCTGGTCAGAGGCAGGGAGTGGTTAAGGATATAGCTCTTTCCGTTGCCGTTCTTGGTCTGGTCGTAAATGGTGTCGACGGTCTCGCTGGTTGCGGTCTCTATCTGTAGGCCTCCCGATATGGTCATCAGTCCTTCCTTTCCTGCATTCTCCACCTTGATGACACTGCCTCCCTTTGTTTGGTAGTAAGTGTGGCCGTCCTCAATGTTTCCTATAACGATAAGATTGTCAAGAAGGTCGCGCAAGCGGTTCTCCACCTGGCTGTCGGTAGCGTCATTGAGAGGAGTAGTGTCCTCAATCTTCTGGTGTGTGCTGAGGTCGTAGTTGTATCGATGGGCTTTGACAGTCTTTCGGTCGCGGTCGTAGTAGAACTCATAGAGGATGGACGTGGAGCTTCCATAGGTACAGGGGTCTACATAACTGAGCATTGCGGTATTGGTGGGAATGATAAAGCTATAGTAGGAGTCCATAGAGTTGAGGTATGGCTCGTACTCGAGTTTCTCGATAGCCCAGTAGATGACATTCATCGTGTTCTCCTTGATGAGTGCGGGAAACGAGACGGAACTGTATGAGGCAGGCGTAAAAACGCGGTTGACCATATAGACAACACCGTTACAGCCCATGAAACAGCTGTCAACATTCTCGGTCTTAATGCCGATGGGCACCTTCGTGGTGTTGTCGACGATGTTTCTGAACTTTGAGGGAACGGTCTGCGTGAACGAACGTATGAGGTTGATGTCGAGCATCTTCACCAGCACCTTCATGGGGACATTGTCCCACTGGCCATACTCATCCTGTAGGACCTTGCCCCCTCCTTTGTTCCACCACTCATCGAGGGCGGCGTTGCTGGGTGCCAGCAGTGCACCGGCATCATAGTGCAGGTCGCGCCCAGCGGTATTGCTATACATATACTGACTCCATCCGGGGTCGAAGCTCAGGTAGGCGTCGACTACGTTGCCATCAGGATCGGTAGTCAGCTTACCGCCAGTCGAACTGCCGTAGCTGCTGATATTGCTGTTGTCGGAGAAATACTTCAGCGTGAACACTGAATCCTGATTGTTATACAGACGATTATACTCTTTCGTGGCAGCATCGTCGTAATAAGGTGCGCTGAAGCGGTCGAGGAGCGATGCGAACTGGGACATGGAGGCGTGGTTGTGAACAATCTCCATCATATTGTCGGCTGCAGTGGCGAGTCCGTCAATCTTCTGTATGTATCCATTCTTACAGGTGATGTCGCTTTGGGTGACCTTGCGTCCGTTGACCCATGAGTCGCTAATCGACGTCGACACCCCGTTGGTCAGCGTGGCCAGGTCATCGCCCGTAATCAGGTTGGTGCGCATGAAAACAGGCAGGAAGTGGATCATGGGCTTCGCCGTGTTGTCACGCAACAGCACGATTCCCTCGCGGCGGTTCTTGTACTTTGCCCAAAACGGTGTGTTAGGCATCTGGTCAGGATAGATACGTGAAACCGAGTCGAACACTGAAGCCGCCGTCTCGCGACGCATGCACTGTCCCTTCTGTGGAGGATTGCCACTAACGTTGCTCAACAACTCGAGCAGATAGGCGTTGTTGACCATTGCACTGTTGAGCAGCAACTTCTTCTGTGCCAGGGATAGGTCGTCGTACCTGCTTACGCCCCAGCTGTTCTGCCTGAAGAACTCGTCGTAAACGCTGTCGTTGGCAACAAAGAGGGTTTTCGATCCTGTCTGGCTGAGTACCGCTTTCTGGCCCAGGTCGTCGATGAGTCGCAGCGTGTACTTGTAGCCACCCTCATCGCCAAGCCGTTCGTAGATGCTGTTGCCTAACCATGACGGCTCATCCATAAGCTCGTCCTTCTCGCTGCACGCAATGAGTGTAGTGGTGATGCCGTAGCCTACGAGACAACCCATCATGACGACTTTTAGCTTTCTGATCATCATATATGTGTTAGTTTGTTTTTATTTGTTTTTTTCTGTCCTGACGCCTTATCTTACAATGATTTTCACTGTTGACGCCTCACTGCCGTTCAGTCCCTGCATGACGTAGACGCCGGGAACGATATTGGCGGGTATGTGGTAATATCCGTCGCGGGTGAAGCTCTGCGAGTAAACCATTCGTCCGCCCTGGTCGAAGAGCCTGACAGGCACTTGTAGTTGCGACGCGGCAGCAATGTGCATGGCCACCAGCTCGCCACGTGCTACGACAGTACGTTCCGGCTTAATGGTGAAGCGGGATGGAGCCTGAGTATCGGCAGCAAGGTCCTTAATACCTGTGAGAAACTCCTGATCCTTGATGGTTGAACGGTAGTTGTACCACTTCAGCTGGGCTGCTGCGGGCTGATAGATGTTCTGACCCATCTTCAGCCGGTAGTCGAAATGCTTCTTGCGCGTGGTTTCGCCCCGATACAGGTAGTCGGTGTTCACGACGACAGCAATGACCACGTTGTTGGCCGGTTTTCCCTGTAGCTTCATGATGACGTCCCCCTCACCCTCGACGGGCTGAGAGTAGTAGGCTCGGCCCTGCTTGGTACGATAGCACAGCATACACACCATGTTTTCGTCCATGGGGCTGAAATGCAGGCTGATGATGTCGCCCTCGTTACCGCTGACGTGCAGCGGGATTTGGTTGGCACCGCTCCATCCAGGTGTGGTGCGCCATTCCGGTCGCCACCAGTCGGCACTGTCGACCTCACTGCATCGGTACATGTTGGCATAGGGTGTGGCTTTCCAAGGGTCCACTTTCTTCCAGTACGGACTCCACTCCTGTTGTACGGTTACCAGCCAGTTGTCGTCAAGCAGCTTTCTACAGGCGTTCGACCACTGGCCTACGTCGATCATGGCCTGACGGGCCCTATATTCTAATATGAGGTGGCGCATCTGGGCTTCTCCCAGGCTGTCGGCCATACCTTCAAGGACGCGGCTTTTGCAGTAGCGCCATATCCAGGGGATGGAGCCTCGTCCCAGTATCTCGCTGACGAAATGGGGGAAGAGCTCGCCATACTGCACACCGCCAAGCATGTTGCGCCAGGTGCATATCTGCTGGCTACCGTTGAACATATTCACACCCTCAGCCGACGGGCCACCGAACGAGTCGTCGAGCAGCCAGCCCGAATAGCACTCGATGGGCATAAACGGGGCAATCATGTTGCCTGCACTCAGATAGCCCATGCTGGTGGGTGTCTTGCCGGTCTTTACCAGCTCGGCCTCGCCCTGCAGCCAGGTGTTGCCTGCCTCTTGATACCAGGCGGAGTTCTTACAGCCTTCGAGGTCGGCAAAGATGGCGTGTATGCCTTCGTGCACACAGGCGTTCTGTTGGAATGTTTGGTCTGTAACTGTCCAGGGGGTATAGTTCGGGTTGTCGTTGTCGTTGGTGAAGGCTGGGTCGAAACAGGCTATCGGGTAGTAGCTTAGGTTGACCATAGGCCATGATGAGCCCTGATACCACGTAGCGCCTTGCCAGCCACCCCGATCGTACTTTGTTGCGTTGTCGCTGTAGAGACCGCTGCCGTAGACGTAGACCGTCGAGTAGTAGCCGTTGCGGGCGCGCTTGTCGGGCGGCCATCCCATTACGTCGCGGAAGAAGGCGAAGTCCTCGTTCATCTTTGCCAGCAGGCCGTCCTTGGCTGTCTCGGTGACGTGGGCGTTCAGATTGGGGCCCCAGGCCACAGCCCACCATCCGTCAGCCTTGTAGCCTTTCATGTTGTTGCCCTCTGGTAACAGCTTCGTTGGCGGGTCGAGTGCCGGGTACTCGCTACGGTAGTCGTAGTAGAGCGTGGGCTGGTACTTTGGCCATGTATAGCTCACGCCCGGGTCGAATACGTTGTAGGTCAGCTCGGTCGTATTGCCACAATGGCGCTGGTAGACAACGGTGTATCGTCCTGGCTGGGTTGCTACTACCGAGGGTGTGGTAAGCGTTGTGCCGTCGGGCATCGTCCAGTGCCATATCGGGTCTTCCTCTTCTCCGGTAGGCAGGGTGAGCCGTGGGGCGAGTATGATGCTTTGTCCCTCTTCCCACGCAATGACGGTCGAGGCGTCAGTGAGCGTTGCCGGTGCACATTCATTGCCCAGATAACCGAAGATGCGCAGTTCGCGCACGCCGCAGGCCTTGCTACTTCGCATGTAGACGCGAAGCCGGTTGGAAGTAATGCTGACTTCAGTCGACGAGACGTTACTGTCGTCGGGTGCTGCGAGCGTGGATGCCTGCTGCCACTGATGGCCGTCCCACCAGCTCACGTAGGCTTCGTCGGGCACGATGACATCGCCGTCGGCTGCCCAATACGCGCGAACCTCTTTATATTCATTATGGCGATCCCACTGCAGTTCCACATACTCCCACTGCCCAAGCGATTCTTCGCCTCGGTAGCTGCTCCAGTAGTCAGTGACGCCTGTCCGATTGTTGTTGACGAGTGAAACGGGATGCTCGTCACCACTATAGGAGGCCGATATGCGCGTGGCTTTGAGCGAGAGGTTCTGCAACGTCTGAGCTACAGTCTGCCGGGCCAGTGCTGCAAACAGCAGACTGGTCATCACCATCATCAAAGCATGGAATTTCTTCATCGTGTAGTTATATAGTTTTATGCGTTTTAGTGCAGATGCCTCCTACAGGTTTAGGAATTTGCAACAAAGTTACTGCATTTTTCCTTTCTGCGCAAACATTTCTTGCTTTTTTTTTGATTTTATTTGTTTTTCATTTCGAAGCCTTGAAATATAGTCTAAAATGATGAAAAAATCGTCTGTCTACCTTATATTTATGTAGCTTTTTCTTGTTCGTTTCGATAAAACTTCGTATTTTTGCACAAAAGTTAAATACGAAACAATTCACTAACTTCATTTATTAACCTAAAAATTATTACATGGTATGAAAACTACTTATTTAAGGAATCTGCTTCTTGCAGTGGTTTGCCTCTTCGCAGGCATAACGGCTCATGCACAATTCCAGGGCACGTACGAGGACTATGTGGCCAAGGAATGGGGTGACAAGGGCGTGGATTTCAAGTTTACCGACGTAGCAGCAGCGCTTAGCACTGACACCACAACGCTGATTGCTGCCTTCAACTCTTGGTTTGCCCAGGACAGCTCCGACCCCAACATGTTCTTCCTGAAGGTTGGCGATGAGCTCAGCGACAACTACACACAGGGTTCGAAGGGCGGCTTCTGGGTCAATGTCGATGGTGCTCCTCAGGCATGGGGTAACGATAATAGCACCCTGCGTTGGTACAACACTATTGGCTGGGACGTGGAGTACGACGTGTTCTTCATCAACATCGGACAGTATCCCGGACAGTGCCTCGGCGGCGATGTCTACACTCCGCAGTTTGTGATGAAATATGGCGAGAAGCAGGTCACCTTCGATCTGACCATCAAGATCGTGGAGCGTCCTACCTTCGAAATTCCTGAACCCGAGACGCTCCTTGAGAAGCAGCTCAACGTCGTGGGCGAGAAGGAAACCATAGTGGAGCAGTTCCCGCGCGGTGGCTACGACAGCGACCCTGTGCGCGTTTTCATGGCAGACGTGCTGACAGCCCTCGGCATCGACAACAAGGATATGGTGACCGAATCGCTGGACAAGCTGCTCTTTGCCACTGAGTACAACACGGGCGACGTGGAAGCCGGTGGTGGCATGAAGAAAGACTCCGTGACTAACAACTACACAGCCGGAGGCATCGGCTGGTGGGTGCGTCCTGTACAGAACGAGAACGGCGAGGAGACCGGTGAGTGCTCATCAGCAGGATGGGGCGATGTAGACCGCTTCTTTGTCGAGCAGTTTGCCTACGATGCTGAGAACGACTCCCTCATTTGCAATCTCGGACAGTATCCCGGCTCGTGCAAGGACGACGAGCAGTACTTCACAAATATTTATATGGTATACGGTAACAAGGCCTATCGCCTGAAGTACACCCTGAAGCTCCTCACACAGGAACAAGGCAGCGGCTTGAGCACATACACGAAGGTGGGCGAAGAGACTGTCACCGTCAAGCAGGAACCGCGCGACGACTATTCGGCGACTGCCGTACATCCCGACGTCGATGCTATTGCTGCCGCTTTAGGTTGTGAGGTTGGTGCCATCGGTATGGTTGCCCTCGACGACAAGGATAACTTTGCCAACTCAACGGCCAACAATGGCGGATTCTGGTTTAGTGATGCAGGTACCGTAGTGGCTTGGGGCAATGGCGCACTCTTTGTGGAGCCTACTACAGCCAACGACTACTCGACGCTCAACGTGGGTCAGCATCCCAACCGCAATTATCAGCCTGGTGAGGAAAGCAATGCCTACCTCTACTTTACCAACGGAACAAAATACTATGCCTACACTGTCGCGCTGAAGATTATCGAGCCGCAGCACGTAGACTACAACTTCGAAAGCGTTGAGACACGCACCTTCAACGTACAGGCATTGCTCGACAACGACTACACACCCAACGACCTGATCACAATTGCTCCTGAGAGCATCGAGGCTGTCCTTGGCACTGCCACACCGACCCTCTATGGTCTCAACATCGACAGCGTGGCTGCCGTGAAGGGTACCTATAGCAATGCCTACAGCTGCGACCCGAAGCCCGGCTTCTGGTTGAACAAGGACGGACGTGTGTCAGTATGGGGCGACGCCGATGCACGTGTGGGCATCAGCTGGATAGACAACAGCACCATGCGCTTCTTCCAGCATCCTAACCGCAACGCCATAGGCGAGGCGTTCACCACCCAGCTGTTCCTTGTCAACGAGGAGACCAGCAAGATGATAACCGTCAACATCACCCTCAACTTCGTCGAGTCAATCACAGAGGCCGAGGTGGTGGGCTCCGAGAACATCGCCCTGCCCGTCGGCATTAATGAAACAGAAATCAAGATGGACCTCACTAAGCCTGCTGAACTGCTCGGCGTGAGCGTCGACGAACTGCTCTCACCCAACAACTACTACCTGCGCGGAATGACCGCCAACGGTGTCTATGGCAGCGGCGTGAGTGCCGACAACGGACTTAGCTTCGACCTTGACGGAGGCTATAACGAGTATGGCGACATCTACTTCACCATCGCCAAGAAGGGCAACGACGTAGTGCTCACCATCGGTGGCAACGAGGTGGAAGACGAGTTCAAGGCCGACGCACAGTTCTGCTTCGACGTCGACGGCAAGCAGTACGTCTACTATGCCAAGCTGCTCTCGCCCAAGGGCTATGAGGATGGCATCGAGAACGTTACCATCGACAGCAAGAGCTACAACCTCTACGATTTGAGCGGACGACAGGTTCAGAGCCCCGTACGCGGACTCTACATCATGAACAACAAGAAGTTCATCGTGAAATAAGAATCTGTAGAATACGTTCGTACCGAGCGAAAAAAGTGCACCCCGAAGTACTCAGTGTTACTTCGGGGTGTATTTTTGTCCCGTCTGAACGGTTCGGACAGAAATCCGATGAGGAAGTGCCGATTTTGACATTCCCTCATCTGGCATTTGTTACTTGCGTTCGCGCTGTGCGAGGAACTCGCTGACCTGCTCTTGTGTGCCCCTTGTCACGGCAATGCGTCCTGAACGGGTGTACTGGAGCACGCAACCGAACTGGTCGAGGGCGCGGAAGAGCTCGATGATGTCGTCGGTCTTGCCATTCTTCATCACGATGGTGTAGGTGGGATTGACCTCAGTGATGCTTGCGCCATAACGTCGGATGGTGCGCGACACCTCCGGCTGCTGTAGCACGATGTCGGTAGAGAGCTTGTAAAGACCTGTCTCTCGTATAAAGAGCTGGTCATCAGTAAAATACGTAGCTTTGACAACGTCAATCTTCTTTTCGATTTGTTTGGTAATCTTTACCACTTGGTCGTCGTAGCACCATGCGGTGATGGTGTATTTATGTACGCCGGGTATGCTCGATGCCGATACGTTCAAGCTCTCGATGTTCACCTGACGGCGTGTAAAGACTGCCGTAATCTGGTTCAGGATACCGGCAATGTTTTCTGAGTAAACAAGTAATGTATATAGTTTCTTTTCTTCGGTCATAAGCGGTAGCAAATTATTCACTTTTCACTTCGTTGACTCTCCTCACGCTCGGCATAGCTCAAACAAGCTTGGCTCTGCTCTCGCTTAATCGGAAAGTTCACTCTTCACTTTTTACTTAATAGTCAGTTGCATTTCGTCGACGCTCTTGCCGGGTGCAGTCATGGGCATCACGTCGGCATCTTCCTTGATGGCGCACTCGAGGATGAAGGGTCCGTCGGTTGTAAGCATCCTGCTGACAGCAGCATTCAGGTCGGCGCGGTCGGTGACGAGCGAGTAGGGGATGGCGTAGGCTTCGGCTATGAGGCGGTACTGGGGATTAAGCATGGGCGTGAAAGAGCGTCGCTGTCCCCAGAACATGTCCTGCCATTGGCGCACGTTGCCTAAATAGTTGTTGTTCAGCAAGACCATCTTCACGGGTGCCTGCTGTTCCATGATGGTACCCAGCTCTTGCAGGTTCATCTGGAAGCCTCCGTCGCCGCAGAACATGCACACCGTTCGGTCGGGCGCACCAAAAGTGGCTCCTATGGCGGCAGGCATGCCGAAGCCCATTGTGCCCAGGCCTCCGCTGGTGACGATGCTGCGCTTGCGGTTGTAGTGGAAATAACGGGCTGAGAGCATTTGGTTTTGGCCCACGTCGGTCACGAGGATGGCATCGCCTTTCGTGGCCTCGGCCACGGCGTTGACCACCTCACCCATGAGTAGCGGCCCTTCCTTAGGATGAATGGCAGGCTCGACGACTTGCTGCTGTTCCATCTGTGCATAGTCATCGAACGAGTTCTTCCATTCCGTGTGGTCGTTTTTCTTCAGCAGACGGGTGATGGCGGGCATCGTCACCTTGCAGTCGCCAATGACGGCCACGTCGGTCTTGATACACTTGTCTATCTCTGCTTTGTCGATGTCTAAATGGATGATCTTGGCTTGACGGGCGTAAGTGGATGGCAGGCCTGTGACGCGGTCGCTGAAGCGCATGCCGATGGCTATAATCACGTCGGCTTCCTGCGTCTTCATGTTCAGCGAGTACTGTCCGTGCATGCCCAGCATGCCTTTGTTCAGCGGATGACGCGACGAGAGTGCCGAGAGGCCTAATAGCGTGCGTCCTACAGGTATGTCGGCCTTCTCGATGAGCTCGAGCAACTCGTTATGGGCATTGCCCAGCTCCACGCCTTGCCCCACGAGGGCTAATGGCCGTTTGGATTCGTTGAGCAGACGTGCAGCCTCGCTGATGGCCGTAGCATCGGGAGTGGGGTAGGGCACGTAGCTTCGCACAAAGTCGACGTGGGCCGGACCCGTCCATTCGCAGGTGTGAGTCTGTGCGTTCTTCGGAAAGTCAAGCACCACGGGGCCTGGACGCCCGCTTCGGGCAATATAGAACGCCCGGCTCACGGCCCATGCCACATCGTCGGCATGGCGTATCTGGTAGCTCCACTTCGAGATGGGCTGTGCCACGCCTACCAGGTCTACTTCTTGGAAGGCGTCGGTACCAAGTGCGCCGATGCCCACCTGTCCTGCAATGACCACGATGGGCGTAGAGTCGAGCATGGCATCGGCCACGCCCGTCAGCGTATTCGTAGCACCAGGACCGCTGGTCACGATGGTTACGCCTACTTCGCCGCTGACGCGGGCATAGCCCTGAGCGGCATGTACGGCGCCCTGCTCGTGACGCACTAATACATGGTTAAAGGCTTTCTTCTCGCCACGTGTATAATCGTAGAGCGAATCGTATACGGGCATAATGCTTCCACCCGGATAGCCGAAGATGGTATTCACACCCTCGGCCTGCAGGGCTCGCATCAGTGCCTCTCTGCCAGTGATTGTTTCTTTCATACCTCCTGTACTCCTGTAACTCCTATGACTCCAGAACTCCTTGTCAAGTTAATCTATTATTCTAATTCCACCCTTGTCGGCACTCGAAACACTCTGTGCGTAGGCGCGTAATGCCTTGCTTACCATGCGATTACGCTTTAATGGTTGCTGTGGACGTGCATCCAGTTCCTCGTCGCTGAGCTTTACGTTGATAGAGCGCGAGGGGATGTCGATGACGATGATGTCGCCGTCCTTGATCTTGCCGATGTTGCCGCCGTTGGCAGCCTCAGGCGAGATGTGGCCTATACTCAAGCCAGAGGTACCGCCAGAGAAGCGCCCGTCAGTAATCAGTGCGCACTCCTTGCCTAAGTGCATACTCTTTATATAAGAGGTGGGGTAGAGCATCTCTTGCATGCCAGGGCCTCCCTTGGGTCCTTCGTGGGTAATGACCACGCAGTCGCCACTCTTCACCTTGCTGCCAAGGATGCCTTCGCAGGCGTCCTCCTGCGAGTCGAACACCACGGCGGGACCCTCGAAGTGCCAGAGGCTTTCATCAACGCCGGCCGTCTTCACTACGCAGCCATCCTGGGCAATGTTTCCAAAGAGCACGGCCAGACCGCCATCCTTGGTGTAGGCATGCTCGATGTCGCGTATGCAACCGTTCTCTCGGTCAAGGTCGAGTGAAGGGTATAGCTCGCTCTGGCTTCCCATCTTCGTTGTGAAATGTCCACCAGGGGCGGAGAAATAGATATGTGCGGGATGTGGTGTCTGGGGCGAATGGGCAATGGGGGCAGCGTCGTAGGTGACCAACGCCTCCTCCAATGTGTAGCCGTCGACGCGTAGGACAGTCCCGTCGATGAGGCCGCCCTTGCTGAGTTCGCGTAGGATGCCGAGGATACCGCCAGCGCGGTTGCACTCCTGCACGCTGTATTTCTGTGTGTTGGGAGCCAGCTTGCAGAGGCAGGGCGTTTGACGGCTTAGTGCGTCAATGTCCTTCATGGTGAAGTCAACACCAGCCTCCTGAGCCACGGCCAGCAGATGTAATACGGTATTGGTGCTTCCTCCCATGGCTATGTCAAGTGTCATGGCATTGAGAAAAGCCTGACGAGTGGCGATGCTGCGTGGCAGCACACTCTCGTCACCATCCTCATAATAGGCAAAGGCATTCTTCACAATCTGTTGGGCTGCACGACGGAAGAGGCCGACGCGCTCTGTATGGGATGCCAGAATGGTGCCGTTACCGGGTAATGCCAATCCGATGGCTTCAGTGAGCGAGTTCATGGAGTTGGCAGTGAACATGCCCGAGCAAGAGCCGCAACCAGGACAGGCACAGCCTTCCAGTTCCTTAATCTCTTCGTCCGTCACAGAAGGGTCGGCACCCTTCACCATCGCTGTAATCAGGTCGGCATTCTCGCCGCGCCAGCGGCCTGCTTCCATGGGGCCACCGCTGACGAACACGGCAGGGATATTCAGGCGCATGGCAGCCATGAGCATGCCGGGTGTGACCTTGTCGCAGTTAGATATGCAGATCATAGCGTCGGCCTTGTGGGCGTTGACCATATACTCTACAGAGTCGGCAATAATGTCGCGTGAGGGTAGGGAGTAGAGCATGCCATCGTGGCCCATAGCTATACCGTCGTCGATGGCGATGGTGTTGAACTCGGCAGCATAGCAGCCCATTTTCTCGATTTCCTCGCGGACAATCTGCCCAATCTCATGTAGATGGGTATGACCTGGTACAAACTGGGTGAACGAGTTGACTATGGCAATGATGGGTTTGCCGAACTGTTCGTGTTTCATGCCTGTGGCTACCCACAGGGCGCGTGCACCTGCCATGCGGCGACCTTCAGTGCATACGCTACTTCTCAATGGATGCTTCATGCTATTTGTGTTGATTATCTGATTTCTGACGTTTGCGCCTGCAAAATTAATTCTTTTTCCTCATTTCTCCAATAGTTTTGCTAAATAAGTAACGATAAAAATAATAAGTTGGGATGAAAATGCATATCAAACCGCCCTGACGAGATAGTTCCACTTTGCCAGGTCTTTTTTTATTTGCCTTTAGGATTAACCTTCATCCATTCTTGCCGCTCTCGTTCCGACATCTTTTCGATGGCATAGCGCAACATGGTGCGAGGCATCTCGTGGGCGTGCTGGCGCAGGAAGTCGCGAAGAAGGTCCATAGAACATCGCTTACCCATCTCGCGAAGCATCCATCCCACGGCCTTATGCATCAAGTCGTGGGGATGATGCAAGTGGATTTCGGCATAGCGTAGACACCATGACGGGTCACCCTGCTGCGAGGTCTTCCAAGAACAGACGATGCTCATGCGCTGTTTCCAGAGGCATGGACTGGCGGCAAGCTCATCAAGTACCTTGATTTTATGGTCCCTGTCTCCAAGAAATGAGGGTAGGAGCAACCATTGACCAAGAATCTTATGTACGGAGAGGTCTACCAAGTCCCAGTTGTTGGCCTGCTCAGCATATTGCAGATACATCGTGACTATCTCGTCACGCTTCTTAATGGCCTCAGCATCAATCTCCAACCGTTTGGTCGCCAGTTTCTCAAACTTTGCTACCAGTATCAAAAAGCCACATAGCCTCACCTCGTGCCAACGGTTCATTAGCAGCACAGGAACCTCCTCTAATGGAAAGTCCAGTCCCGCAGCCTTGACCACCTCACGAGTCTGTGGTACCTTCAATCCCAGGAACTCGTCACCATAGCCATACTCGCCCGGCGCTGTCTTGAAGAACCCCATGAGTATCTTGCGCTGCGCATTATTGCGCAGCGACTCCATGTGTTCAATAATTTCTTTGGCTGTGACCATTATAGTGCCAGAATCTGTTCGGCATGCTCCTTGGTCTTCACTTGCTTGCCGGAGAAGATCTGCTCGATGATACCCTCTTCGTTGATAATGAAGGTAGTACGGATAGTACCCATGGTCTTCTTGCCATACATGGACTTCTCGCCCCAAGCCCCCATCGTCTCTAAGAGTTCGTGGTTGATATCAGCTATCAGGGGGAATGGCAGTTCATGCTTCTCCTTGAATTTCACGTGCGAAGTGGCAGAGTCTTTGCTCACACCAACCACCTCGTACCCCTTACCTTGCAGCTCTTCATAGTGGTCACGCAGACTGCAAGCCTCAGCAGTACAGCCACTTGTGTTGTCCTTCGGATAGAAGTACAATACCAACTTCCTGCCCTTGTAATCACTCAGACGGATGTCCCGTCCCTGCTCGTCCTTGCCCAGAATCTCGGGCGCCTTATCTCCAATATTCATTTCGATATGATTTTAAGTTAAATTTTAATTTACCAGTTAGTTGTGAAAGATTTCCTCCTACAGGAGGGGTTAGGGGAGGTCACCACTATCTAGGACAATAAGAAATAGTTAGATCTGTTTTATCCTATCAATCGCTGGAGTTGCCTGTCAGAAGCATCAGGCAAGATGGCTCTGTGGTGGGTGAGGAGTCGTTGGAAAGACTCTTGTGGAGTACGGGAAAAACAAAAATCTTCACGCTCCAGGAGAGTCTCGGGAGTAGTGAGCAGCGACCATCCCCAGCCATATTCACGTCCGTGTTTGTCTGTTGGATAGACGAAATCCTCAGTGACAATCAGACACGCCATCTGCAGACGGGTTACGTAGCCATCGAACTTGCTTCGCATCCGTGGCCCGTCGAAGCCACAGGCAGCCCGGAGTTCACGGGTAATGAGACTGCCGTGTTCGCGAAGTGTCGTGAGGATGATGTCATCGATAGTTCCCTCTGCAGGCACTGGATATTTGCTACGACGGTAGTTGCAGAAGTCGGGCCACCATTCACGACTGATGAATCCTGCCTTCTTATTGAAGAACTTGCCATAGACGCAACCGCCATCCGACACAATGGGACCCTTCCATTTCCACAGCGGCCAGTCCCAACCACCATCGTCGAACACCACATAACGGCAGTCATCAGCCACCACTTCCTCAGCAGAAAAGCCGCGGATGCCACTATCCAGCAAAGGCAGGAATCCTACCTTATGAATGAATGCCGTCAGCTGTGCAGCTGAATATATCTCGCCGTGCTTCATTCTTTCTCTTCACTATTCACTATTCACTTTTCACTATTCTCCTACCTTCGGTTCCCATAAGTGTCGCTGCATATCCACATGCCCGTTAGCCTTAAAACCGACGCCTTCTTTCTCTAACAGGGGACGATGCTGACTCCATCCAGGAGCCGTACGCCCTTCTTTGTTCACCACCCGATGACAAGGCAATTTCTCAGCACCAGGCGTATATCTTAGTATCCTCCCCACCATCCTTGAATGACTAGGCCATCCTGCCAAAGCAGCGATATGCCCGTAAGTCGTTACCTTCCCATGAGGTATCTGACTGACGATGTTCAGCACATCTTCGCCAAACATCCTCGCCTGACCCGTCGTCATTCTATCCGGATAGTCCTTCATCAACCAATTCTAAATGATGTGCTTTCAATTGAGCAAAGCATCTGCCAAGGTCTTCAACTGCATCTTCTGCTCATTGGTGAGCACGAGCACATCCGTGCCCCAGGCCTCAGCAGGTACAGCTATACCCACCTGTTCTGGCAGTACCTCTGCCTTCATGAAACTGAGCAACTCCGTAAGCTTTGCGCGGCAATCAGCAGTAGCAGTCTTACCTCCAGCACCACTAATAGCCACACGTTTGCCATTAATACAGGTGGGTGTGCCATAATCCATAAACTTCACAGGTCTTGACATCCAGTCCAGCAGATTTTTCAGATGCCTTGGATAACTCATGTTATACTCCGGCGTAAAAATCCAAAGCCCATCAGCTTCAGCAACTGCCTTGCGGATACGTGCCACAACCTCTGGCTCAGGCTGCTCAATATCCTGATTCAGCAATGGCAGGTCACTGTAATCCAGTTCCTGTACCTCGGCACTACAGCCGATTATTTCTTTAGTAACTTTGGCTACTTGGCGGTTGAAAGACTTTGCCCTCAACGAACCGATAATAAACAATATCTTCTTCATGCCTTCTTAGGTTTTAGCAATTCCGCGGTAAAGATAGTCATTTTCCTGTGAAAACTTTTCAAAAAAGAAGGAAATTTTCATTCTGCATGCCATATTTGTGAAATACTGCCATGAACAAGCTCCAGAGGCTTCAGCTTCCCGCCTTTTGTTTCCTACATTTTTTCTTTTTTCCTTGTGAGTTTAGGAATAAAGTCGTAAATTTGCAGCTGAATTGGTGTGTCAATATTTAACAAAATGAAAAAAGCATATCAGGCTCCTGTTGTGGAGACAGTGGACATCGTGTGTGAATACCTGCTTCAGCAGGGATCGCCACAAGGATCGATTAACCGTAATGCGGTAATGAACGATAACGACTTCGCCTCCCGTCGCGGCTCTATCGAGGACGACGGGGAGTGAGGAGCAATCATTTGATGACGCAGATTCCCCTTTCTGAGTAATCTGTGTGAGTACCAGATTTTATAACTGTTGGAGACGGGCGATATACTTGCCAAGGATGTCGAACTCGAGGTTGACAACCGTTCCTACGCGGATGTCCTGGAAGTTGGTGTGCTCCATCGTGTAGGGGATGATAGCTACCTGGAAGGAATTGCTGGTGGGATTGCAGACGGTGAGCGAGACACCGTTAACGGTAACCGATCCCTTGTCAACGGTGAAGTAGCCCCTGAGAGCCATATCACGGTTCTCCGGATATTCGAAGGTGAAGTAAGTGGAGCCGTTGGCATCCTCCATCTTAGTGCAGGTGGCTGTCTGGTCAACGTGGCCTTGGACGATGTGGCCGTCAAGGCGTCCGTTCATCAGCATTGACCGCTCTACATTGACCTTGTCGCCCACTTTGAGCAGCCCGAGGTTGGTACGGTCGAGCGTTTCCTTCATAGCCGTTACTACATAGCGGTCGCCTTCGATGCTCACTACCGTGAGGCACACGCCGTTGTGGGCTACACTCTGGTCGATACTCAACTCGCCCGCAAAAGAGCAGGTGAGGGTAAAGTCGATGTTGTCCCTGTCCTTGCGGATGGCTGCCACAGTGGCAAATTCTTCGATGATTCCGGAAAACATGGTGATGGTAGTTAGGAAGTTAGGAGTTATGAGTTGTCAATTATCAATTCTCAATTTTCAATTAAAAAAAGTGGGGCCGTAAGGGTGATGTGATGAAAACTCCTTTATCACAGGTTGTGGGAACTCGCCGTCTTTGTAATCCGCCGGCAACTGAATGCTTGGTTAGCGGCCCGCCATTGACAAGCGAAGATGTCCCGGTTTTCATGAGTTATTTGATGAGTATCCCAATCTAACCTATACGGCCCCGTGGGTCTTCTTCTGCTATTTGTGGGCAAAGTTACGAAAAAAAAGTGAAAAGTGAAAGTGAATAGTGAAAAATTTGCTACCGCAACAGTATTTTCTCGCTATTTCTCCGTACATTTGCAGGGCGATGAAAAGAAAAGAAAGATACGAGGCTGTGCTTGCGCGTTTCCGAGAGCAGATGCCTGAGGTGAATACAGAACTGGAGTTCGGCAGTGTGTTCCAGCTGTTGGTTGCCGTCATCCTGAGTGCCCAGTGTACTGACAAACGCGTGAATCAGGTGACGCCCGACTTGTTTGCCCGCTATCCTGATGCGCAGTCGATGGCACAGGCCGAGGCCGACGAAGTGCTGGAGTATATCAGCAGCGTGAGTTATCCCAATGCCAAGGCCCGCCATCTGGTCGAGACCGCCCGTCTGCTTATGACGGACTATGGCGGCGAGGTACCCTCTGACATGGACCAGTTGCTGCGGTTGCCTGGCGTTGGGCGCAAGACGGCCAACGTCATTCAGGCTGTAGCTTTCGGTCAGGCCACCATGGCAGTCGACACCCATGTCTTTCGCGTGTCACATCGGCTGGGGCTCGTAAATAAAACTGACACCACTCCGCTCAAGGTAGAACGCCAGTTAGTGAAGTATATTCCCGAAGCCGATATCCCCCGTGCCCATCACTGGCTGTTGCTTCATGGTCGCTATGTCTGCACATCGCGCCGTCCTCACTGCGAGAAATGTATGCTGGCCGACCTTTGTCCGAATACGATGGGGTGAAGATTACCCTTTACCCAGTCTTCAAACAGCCCCTGTCTGACCTTCAAACAGCCCCTGTCTGGCTTTCAAACAGCCCCTGTCTGGCTTTCAAACAGCCCCTGTCTGATCTGCAAACAGCCCCTGTCTGACCTTCAAACAGCCCCTGTTAGCACCCCCATGAGGTATAGGTTGCGTCATGTAGGGAAGTGCACGGACAGGGCAGGAAGCCTGTATGATGTGAAAAGCAGGTATAGATAATCGGATAAAACAACGCTACCGTCTCTCCAAGAGAAACGGTAGCGTTGTTATATTTGTCAGACTTTCATGTTTTGAAGTCTGCGGCTGTCTGATTAGAAGAACAGATAGCGATTGTCCTTTACATTAGCCTTTTGATAGAGCTCCTGCATGAAGCGGCCTGCAGCCTGCATGGCCTGCTGGCGCAGCATGCCCTCCTGAGTCTTAGCGTCGAACTTGGCACCTTCGCGCTCCTGACGGTTGAGGACCTGGAACATGTAGGCACCGGCGTTACCCTTCACAGGTGCTGCACTCATCTTGCCTGCCTCGGTGATAGCCACAGCACCGCTCAGAGCGGGCTCGCTGGCACCAGTAGCCTGGACGAAGACGGGAGCCGAGAAGGTAATCTGAGGAACTGTGTCGAGCTTGGCACCCTGCTTCTCGGCATCGGCAAGTGTCTTGATGCCTTCCAGCTTCTTAGACAGCAGCTCGAACTTCTTGTCGCGCATCACGTCCTGAGTGAGGGCATCCTTTACGCTCTCCCAGTCGCGATAGCCGGCGGGATGAACCTTGGTGAGGGCCACAACCAGCAGGTGGTCGTTGTTGCCGCACTCGTAGAGGGGCGACACTTCGCCTGCCTTGGCATCGAAGATCCACTTCATAGCTTCGCGGGTGGCGCGCAGGCCAGCCACGTTGTGCTCATAGTTGGCCATATCGTTGCGCTCCTGAATCGTGAAGCCGAACTTTGCGGCGTTCTGTTCGAGCGACTCGAGGGTCTTGTTCTCGCTGACATACTGGCTGAACTTGTTGTAGGCATCACTGTAGGTCTGCTTCGAGAAGTCTATGGTATGCTTCACGGTGGCTACGTCGTACTTGTCGACCATGTGCTTACGGTCGGTCACCTGCAGAATGATGTTACCCTGTGTGAGCTCTACATTCTTCAGCTCACCAACAGCGGTGTTCAGAATGGCATTCAGGTAGTTCTTCGACTCGGCATCGATGACTGAAGAGTTCTGGTACTGGGCCGAGGTGAGCCACTGCTTCGAACCTTCCTGACCATACTTGGTTGCGATGGTGTCGAAGGGAGCACCAGCCTTAATGGCGGTGAAGATACTGTCGGCAGTCTTGCGGGCAGCGTCGATAGAGGCACCACCAACCTGGATGACACGGAACTCGATGGAGTCGGGCTGCTGGCTCTTGGCAATGAACTTCACAACGTTGAGGGTGTTGTCGCTCTTCGTCTCGAAGGGAGCCGAGGTCTCGCCAACGCTCATAGAGTCGATGCGGGCTGCAACGTCAGAAGGCAGGGCAGCGCGGGTAACGGGCAGACCGAGGTAGGCTGTCTGCGACTGGTTCTTGCGGACTACTTCAGCGGGAGCCATGCCTTCCTGAAGCTGCTTCTGAGCTTCCAGCATGGTCTGCATCAGCTTGTTGCGGTCGTCGGCAGAAGGCACAACCTGATATGACACGTACTTGATGTCGCGAGTCTCAACGTACTGTTTGTACTGCTCCTTCTTCTCGTTGTACATAGCCTTCAGGTCGGCATCCTCGATCTTCACGTCGTTATCGTTGACGGTGGAGTAGGGGAGAGAAGCCAACAGGATGTTGCTTTCAGTATTCTGGTCGGCGAAAGAAGCCTTGGCAGAGACAGGGTTGCTCAAGAGACATCCACCCAGCAGGGTCTGATACTTTTGGGCAAGCGTCTGTTGGCGCAGCTGCTTCTCGATGAACTTCCAGTATTTGTAGATACTCTGATACTGCTCGGCGAGCTGGGGGTCAGATGTTTGTGCTTGCTTGTAGTCGTTGAGGAACTTGGTGAGAGCTGACACGTCGAAACGTCTGGTCTGCTGGTTGACGAATGGAGTCTGAGTCAGCATGGGGTTCGTGCCCTCACGCAGGATGTTCTGAATCTCTTCGTCGGTCACGGTGAGACCCAGCTTCTCGGCTTCCTTCTCAATAATCTTGCTGGAAACAAACTGATTCCACACCTGATCCTTTACTTGGTTGAGTTCTTCCTCGCTCAAGTTTTCACGTCCCTGCATTTTCATCACTTCCTGATACTCGTCAACGAGTGCCTGGAACTCCTGTACAGAGATTTTGTCACCTAACACTTGACCTACCTGCTGACGCTGCTCGTTCTGCGTGGCTTGGCACGAGCGGAACAGCTCCTCAGCAATGAAGGCGAACAGGGCCAGACCGATCACTGCTACCAGTGTGGGACCCCAGCTTCTGATTTTTCCAATTGCTGCCATTTAATTTTTTGACTTTTTAATTATTTAATTCTTTAATTTTTCAAATTCAGCCGACAAAATTACTAATTTTACGCGAAATAACTGCACGATTTTAAAAAAAAATAGCATTTCTCCCGTCTTTTGCACCTTCTTTCTCCTTTTTTCACACGTTTATGCTATCATAACTCAGTAAAAAGGCAGGTTTTTCCCGTTTTTTTTTTGTAACTTTGCAGCTGTAAGTCATAAAATGACTGAAGACCGACTTTATGGAGGGAAATGTGATTCAAATGCTGTGTAGGCAGGTGGGACGCTATAAGTGGCCTGCCATTGCTACGCCTATGCTGACTGCCCTTGAGGTGGTGATGGACGTGCTGATACCATACGTTACGGCATCGCTCATTGATAAGGGTATCAATGCCGGTGATATGCAGGCTGTCTATCGCTACGGATTGGTGATGATTGGGATGGGACTGCTGTCGCTCCTGTTCGGTGTGTTGGCAGGCCGCGTGTCGGCCTATGCCTCGACGGGCTTTGCTGCCAACCTCCGTACGATGATGTACCGCAACGTTCAGACATTCGCTTTCAGCGATTTAGACAAGTACACGACAGCGGGTCTTGTCACCCGCATGACCACCGATGTGCAGAACCTGCAACAGGCGTTCCAGCAGATACTGCGTGTCACCGTGCGTGCTCCGTTCCGTCTGCTGCTCAGTATTGTAATGTGTCTGCTCATCGATGCCCGCCTGTCGCTAATCTTCATCGTGGCCATGCTGGTGCTTTCGGTATCGCTGTGGCAGATCATCTCGAGGGTGGCACGGTTGTTTAGTCAGGTGTTTGAACGCTACGACGCACTGAACCTGAGCGTTGAGGAGAATGTTCGCGGCATCCGTGTGGTGAAGGCCTTTGTGCGTGAGAAGTATGAGAATGAGAAGTTTGCCCGTGCTGCCGGCGCCTTATATCAATTATATGTACGCGCGGAGAGCCTCATGGCACTGAACCATCCCGTGATGAATCTCGTGGTCTATGGCTGCATCATCGCCCTTTCGTGGTGGGGTGCCCATTTCATCGTGGGTGGTACGCTGACAACGGGTGAGCTGACATCGCTCTTCACATACGTGATGTCGATCCTGCAGGCACTAATGATGCTGTCGATGATCTTTGTCATGCTGACGCAGAGTGCCGCCTCGGCCCGTCGTGTTTGCGAGGTGATCAGTCAGCACCCCAGCATCCGTAATCCGGAGCAGCCCGTGATGAAGGTCGCTGACGGAAGCGTGGAGTTCCATGAAGTGCGCTTCGACTATGATTTGTCAAATGAGCACACAACAGAGAAGAAACACAAGCGCTCAGCCCTTTACAACGTATCGTTCCGCATTGAGAGCGGCGAGACAGTAGGCATTATCGGTGGTACGGGCTCGGGCAAGTCGACGCTTATTGCATTGGTGTGCCGACTCTATGACCCCACCTCTGGCGAGGTGTTGGTAGGTGGACGTGATGTGCGCCAGTACGACCTGACCACGCTGCGCAGTGAGGTGAGTGTCGTGCTCCAGCAGAACACGCTCTTTACCGGCTCGGTGATTGACAACCTGCGATGGGGTAGGGCAGATGCCACGCTCGAAGAGTGTCGTGAGGCATGCCGGATGGCTCAGGCCGACGACTTTGTCATGGAGATGCCACAGCAGTACGAAGCGAAGATAGAACAGGGTGGAAGCAACCTCTCCGGTGGTCAGCGTCAGCGTCTCTGCATCGCCCGTGCACTTCTGAAACGTCCGCGTATCCTTGTGCTTGACGATTCGACCTCGGCCTGTGACATGCGCACCGATGCCCTTATCCAGCAAGCGTTCCGTGAACAGCTGCCGCAGGTGACGAAGCTCATCATTGCCCAGCGCATCTCTACCGTGAGCCACTGCGACCGCATCTTGGTCTTGGACAACGGTGTGGTTACGGGCTTCGATACTCACGAGCGCCTCCTTGCTACCAACGCCCTCTACCGCGAAATCTACGACATACAGAAACAAGATAGCGGTGACTTCGACTCCCCCTAACTTCCTCTAACTTCCCCTGACTTTCTCTTCATGAAACAACCCTCGTTCGGTCCCCGTGGCCCTCATGCCCAAGCAGGCTTTCAGAAGATAGACAAAAAACAGCGTAGCACGCTGTTGCGACTCACCCGTTACGTGATGCGCCACTACCGCTGGCATATCGGTGCGGTACTTGTGTGTATTGTGGTGAGCAGTATCACGTCATTGGTGTCGACGCTTTTCACCCGTACGCTAATCGACGACTACATAGTGCCGCTCACGCAGACCGATAACCCTGAGTATGCCTCGCTCCTGCAGACACTCTTCAAGCTCGGAGCCGTACTGCTGCTCGGTGTCGTCTGCTCATACACCTACAACCGACTGATGATTCAGGTGTCGCAAGGCACGATGCTGCGGTTGCGCAAGCAGATTTTCGAACGCATGCAGCAGTTGCCCGTGAGTTATTTCGACCGACACCAGCACGGTGAGATCATGTCCACCTATACGAACGATGTGGACTCGCTGCGCCAGATGATCTCTACTGCTATGGCACAGGTGTTTTCGAGCATTATCACCCTCGTGGCCACCTTCGTGTCAATGCTCGTGCTCAGCGTGCCGCTGACAATTGTCTGCGTGGTGATGGCAGCACTGATGGTGAAGACCACCACGTGGCTCGGCACTTGGAGCCGCGGTTACTTCCGCACACAGCAGGAGTCGCTTGCTTTAGTAAACGGCTACATCGAGGAGATGATGACGGGGCAGAAGGTGGTTAAGGTGTTCTGTCATGAACAGCAGGCCATCAGCCGGTTTGAGCAGATTAACGAGCAGTTACGCTCGTCGGCCAATAATGCCAACAAGATTGCAAGCATTGTCATGCCCGTGAACGGCAACCTCTCGAACCTGAACTACGTGCTCATCGCTGTTGTCGGTGCGTGGGTAGCCCTCAACGCACAGTTCTCCATTTTCAATCTTCAATTCACTATCACCCTTGGCACCATCGTTTCATTCCTACAGCTGAGCAAGAGTTTCACACAGCCCATCTCGCACCTGAGCCAGCAGATCAATTCAGTACTCAATGCTTCGGTGGGTGCCGACCGCGTGTTTGCGTTGGCCGACGCTGAGCCGGAACTTGATGAAGGACGTCTGGTGTTGAATGAACCGAAAGGAGATGTGGATTTCCGGGGTGTCAGCTTTGGTTATGTGCCTGAGAAACAAGTACTTCACGATATTGACATCAATACGAACCCAGGCCAGAAGATTGCCTTTGTTGGAGGTACGGGAGCAGGAAAGACCACGGTCATCAACCTCATCTCGCGCTTCTACGACATCCAGCAAGGACAGATACTCTACGACGGCATCCCCCTGACTGACATCCAGAAGTCGTCGCTGCGTAGCAGTATGGCCATCGTCCTGCAGGAGACACACCTGTATACTGGCACTGTGCTCGAGAATATCCGTTACGGACGACTCGACGCTACCGATGAGGAATGTGTGGAGGCGGCGATGCTTGTGGGAGCCCATGAGTTCATACGTCGTCTGGCTGATGGCTACAACACCAGCCTTACTGGTGATGGCGGTAATCTCTCGGCAGGTGAGCGACAGTTGTTGGCCATCGCCCGTGCAGCCGTAGCCAACCCGCCTGTGCTGGTGCTTGATGAGGCTACGTCGAGCATTGACACCCGTACTGAGCAACTGGTTCAGCGTGGCATGTTCTCACTGATGGAAGGACGCACCACGTTCATCATTGCCCACCGCCTTTCTACCATACGTGGCTGCGACCAGATTATCGTGTTGGATCATGGACGCATAGCCGAGCATGGTACCCATAAAGAACTGCTGCAGATGCGCGGCCTCTATTGGCAGCTGTCTACAGCAGGTACGTATAGTGAATAGTCTGGATTCCCTATATCAGCAGATGCTCGACTGATACCATTGGAACAGATGGCTCACTCCCTCATCGATCTCTACCTTATGGATCCATCCCAACTGGTGAAGCTTCGTGACGTCGACAAGTTTTCGTGGCGTACCGTCAGGTTTCGTCGCATCGAACTCGATGGTTCCTTCGAAACCTACGGTTTCTGCAACTAACTGTGCCAGGTCGCGGATGGTGATTTCCTTACCGGTTCCGATGTTAATGTGGCAGTTACGAATCTCGCCAAGAGAGGGGATGGCACCGCCACGGCCAGACGTGTGGTTACGGTCGACCGTTCCGTCGGCTTTTGCACCATAGTGGACACTTGAATACTTCTCAATACCGATGATGTCGCTGAAGTTGACATTGAGCAGTATGTGTACGGAGGCGTCGGCCATGTCTTCGCTCCAGAGGAATTCGCGAAGCGGAGAGCCCGTTCCCCAGAGCACTACCTTATTATTATATATGCCGTAAGTGGCAAGCGCGGCAAGGATGTCATCATGGGAGGAAGAGCCGGTAACAGCTCCCTCGGCAGCATTTCTGATGGTGACGGGCCGTTGGTTCAGGTCGTTACCAATCTTTTCCCATGCGCCATCATGGATGAGCTTGGCCAGATAGATTTTACGCATCATGGCAGGCATGACGTGGGAGTTCTCTAAGTGGAAATTGTCGTTAGGACCATAGAGGTTGGTAGGCATCACAGCTATGTAGTTGGTACCGTATTGCAGGTTGTACGACTCACACATCTTTAGTCCTGCAATCTTGGCAATGGCATACTCCTCGTTGGTATATTCGAGTGGTGAGGTAAGCAGGCTGTCTTCCACGATGGGCTGTGGAGCTGCCTTCGGATAGATGCAGGTGCTGCCAAGAAAGAGCAGTTTCTCAACTCCGTGGGCATAGGCTTCGCTGATGACGTTGCACTGCATCTTCATGTTCTGCATGATGAAGTCGGCGCGATAGAGTGAGTTAGCCATGATACCGCCTACGAAGGCGGCAGCCAGGACAACGGCATCGGGACGCTCTTCGTCAAAGAAACGTCGGACGGCTATCTGGTCGGTCAGGTCGAGTTCTTGGTGGGTTCTTCCAATGAGATTGTGGTAACCGCGACTGTACAGGTTGTTCCATATGGCCGAGCCTACGAGTCCCCGATGACCGGCAATGTAAATCTTGCTGTTTTTGTTTAACATGATAGCATATTGAGTGTTAAACTACTGCTATTCGTCACTCAGTTGGGCTCTGAGGAAGAGCTTGCGAACGAAGCGCATGTCGTGCTTAACCATGATTCTCACCAAATCGGGAAATGACGTCTTGCGCGGATTCCAACCAAGTTTCTCCTTGGCCTTGGTGGGGTCGCCTAATAACTGTTCTACTTCGGCGGGTCTGAAGTATTTCGGGTCTACCTCAACGAGCACGCGGCCTGTAGTCTTGTCAATGCCACACTCGTTGATGCCTTCGCCTTTCCATTCCAGATCGATGCCCGCTTCTTTGAAAGCCAGCGTACAGAACTCGCGTACAGTATGGTATTCGCCAGTGGCAATGACAAAGTCATCGGGCTCCTCCTGTTGTAGGATGAGCCACATGCATTCAATATAATCCTTGGCATATCCCCAGTCTCGTAGGGCATTCAGGTTGCCCAAGTAGAGCTTGTCCTGATAGCCTTGGGCAATGCGTGCGGCTGCCAGTGTGATCTTTCTTGTAACAAAGGTCTCGCCCCGACGTTCACTCTCGTGGTTGAATAAAATACCGTTGCAGCAGAACATATTGTAGGACTCGCGATAGTTCTTCATAATCCAATAGCCATAGAGTTTGGCAACGGCGTATGGCGAACGAGGATAGAAGGGGGTTTTCTCTGACTGGGGCACTTCCTGCACCTTGCCAAACAACTCGGACGTGGATGCCTGATAGATGCGGCAGCTTTGAGCAAGGCCGCAAATGCGGACGGCCTCAAGCAGACGAAGTACGCCGTTGGCATCGGTGTCGGCAGTATATTCTGGCACTTCGAACGATACTTTCACGTGGCTTTGGGCAGCCAGGTTGTAAATCTCAGTTGGCCGGACTTCGCCGATGACGCGGATGAGCGACGACGAGTCTGTCATGTCAGCCCAGTGAAGGTTAACAAGTCGTTTCTTCTTCATGTCGCGCACCCATTCGTCAAGATATAGGTGCTCGATACGTGCAGTATTGAATGAAGACGAACGGCGTAATAGGCCATGGACTTCATAGCCTTTCTCTATCAAGAATTCTGCCAGATAGCTTCCGTCTTGGCCGGTAATGCCTGTAATAAGGGCAACTTTTCTATTTGAGGTCATAATGGAGTGCTTCTATGTTGTCGAGATGATTAGTTCTCGCCAGAGAATTGCTTGATGCGTTGTTCTTCTGATAGTTTGCAGATTAATAGGGTGTCATTCTGTTCGGCAACGATGTAGCCGTCGAGGCCTTGAATGACGACTTTCTTTTCCTGGGTAGTGTGGATGATACATCCACGGGTATCGAAAAGGCTGACGTTGTTGCCAATCACGGCATTGCCATAGAGGTCACGCGGAGTTTGTTGCTGTAGCGAGCCCCATGTGCCCAGGTCGCTCCATCCGAAATCAGCAGGACAGACGAATATTTCATCGGCTTTCTCCATGATGGCATAGTCGACAGAGATATTCTCACACTGAGGGAATTTCTCGTTGATGATCTGCTGTTCATCCTCTGTGCCGAAAATAGGCATCAGCGATTCGAAGATCTTTGCCATCTTTGGCTGATAGACACGGAAGGCATTGACGATGGTGGAAACGTTCCAGATAAAGATGCCGGCATTCCAGAAATAGTTGCTCTTCTGAATGTATTGTTGGGCAGTCTTCAGGTCTGGCTTCTCGCGGAAAGAGTCAACACGGAACAGTTCCTTGTTTCTCAACGAGCTTGACGAGAGGTCGGCCTGAATATAGCCATAGCCGGTTTCCGGACGGTTGGGTTTCATGCCTAAGGTGACAATAGCATCGCTGTCGGCTGTGAACAGCATGCACTGACGGATGACACGCTGAAATTCTTGTACGTTAATGACAATGTGGTCGCTTGGCGTCACCACAATATTGGCCTTTGGATCTTTCGACTTAATACGCCATGATACATAGGCAATGCAAGGTGCCGTGTTCCTGCGACAGGGCTCTCTCAGAATATTCTGACGAGGCATGTCTGGCAACTGTTCTGCCACGATATCGGCATAACGTTCGTTGGTTACCACCCAAATATTATCGGGAGCAACCAAATCGCCGAAACGTTCAACGGTTAGCTGTAACAACGTTTTTCCACATCCCAACACATCAATAAACTGTTTGGGTTTCTCAGCGGTACTCATTGGCCAAAAACGGCTTCCTACACCGCCAGCCATAATCACCAGATGATTGTTCTGCTTTGCCATCGTGTTCCTTTTTTAGATAATAATTTGCAAAGTTACACAAAATTCCTGATATGAAAGAATAAATACCCCATATTTTTTCATTGAACAGGTAAAAAACAGTGTTATTATCAAGGGGACTATTTCTTTATGCCACGCATGGACAATGAGATGCGTCCGCGACGACGGTCAATTTCAAGCACACGCACCGTGACGTTCTGGTGCAGGCTTACTACGTCGTTAGGATCCTTTACATATTTGTCTGCCAGCTGTGAGATGTGTACAAGTCCGTCCTGATGCACACCGATGTCGACGAAGGCTCCGAAATTGGTGATATTCGTCACGATGCCAGGCAGTTCCATTCCTTCGACCAGGTCGTCGACGCTCTCAATGCCGTGAGCAAACTCAAATTCAGTAATCTGCTGACGCGGGTCACGACCAGGCTTCTCCAGCTCCTTCATGATATCGACAAGGGTGGGCAGACCGGTTTCTTTGGTCACGTATTTCTCTATGTGAATGTTTGCCCGCAGTTCCTTTTTGCTAATTAGGTCGGCCACGGTGCATTGCTGGTCGCGTGCCATCTGTTCGACAACGCTATAGCTTTCAGGATGAACGGCACTGCCGTCGAGTGGATTCTTTGCGTTGGGGATACGAAGGAAACCGGCACACTGCAGGAATGCTGACGGCCCCAAGCGGGGAACTTTCTTCAGTTGTGCGCGTGAGGTGAAGGCTCCGTTCGCACGGCGGTAGTCAACGATGTTCTTGGCAAGTACAGGACCCAATCCGCTGACGTACTGCAGCAGATGGCTGGAAGCAGTGTTCAGGTTCACGCCTACGGAGTTGACGCAGCTCTCTACGGTAAGGTCGAGCTGGTTCTTGAGCTTTGTCTGGTCGACGTCGTGCTGGTATTGTCCTACGCCGATGCTCTTGGGGTCAATCTTCACGAGTTCGGCAAGCGGGTCGATTAGCCTGCGTCCGATGGAGACGGCTCCTCTGACGGTGACGTCCTCATCGGGAAACTCGTCACGAGCGATTTTCGAAGCAGAATATACCGAAGCTCCGTCTTCGCTCACGACAAAGAGGCGGGGCTTCTCACCACCGACTTCGCGGAGCACGTCTTCAACGAATGACTTTGTCTCCCTTGAAGCTGTTCCGTTTCCGATGGCAATAGCTTCAATGTTGTAATGGGCTATCATCTGCTGCACATGTACGGATGCCTGCATGGTGCGGTTGACGGGAGGGTGGGGGAAGATGGCTTCGTGGTGACGCAAGTTGCCTTGCTCGTCGAGGCACACCACTTTGCATCCCGTTCGGAATCCAGGATCGATGGCCATGACACGTTTCTGTCCGAGGGGGGCATCAAGCAACAGCTGGCGCAGGTTCTGGGCAAACACGCGGATAGCCTCGTCGTCGGCCTGCTCTTTGCTCAGGTTGGCATATTCGGTCTCTATCGAAGGCTTGAGCAGTCGTTTGTATCCGTCGTCGACGGCTTCGGCCACTAATTGTCCGCAGGGTGTGTTGCCGTAGACGTAATGACGTTGTAACCGCTCAATGCATTGTTCGTCGTCGGGTGAGATGGTGATGCGCAGGATGCCCTCGGCCTCGCCTCTACGCATGGCCAGCAGCCGGTGGCTGGAACAACGGCGCAATGGTTCGTGCCAGTCAAAATAGTCGGAGAACTTAGCTGCCTCGTCAGTATCGGCCTTTGCCTTGACTACCTTCGAGGTGATAATGGCTTCGCGACGGAAAGCCGAGCGTACCTGCTGACGGCTGCGCTCGTCCTCGCTCACCATTTCGGCAATAATGTCCTGAGCACCTTTGAGGGCAGTGTCAACATCACCGACATCGCCTTTGACAAAAGGCATTGCGGCTCTCTCAGGATCGCGTTCACGCTGCTTGAGGAGAATGAGTGCCAACGGTTCGAGTCCCATCTCGCGTGCCACTTGGGCACGTGTGCGCCGTTTGGGTCTATAGGGCAGATAGATGTCTTCGAGCACGGCAGCATCCCAGCAGTCGTTGATGCGCTGCTCCAGTTCTGGAGTCATTTTTCCTTGGTCATTGATGGTCTTCGTGATGGTATCCTTGCGCTTCTGTATCTCCTTCAGTCGGTTGTTCTGTTCGCTAATGGCGGCAATCTGCACTTCGTCCAATCCGCCTGTCGCTTCTTTCCTGTAGCGTGCGATGAAAGGAATCGTACAGCCTTCCTCAAGCAGTTTCAGCGTACCTGCCACTGCCTTCTCCGATAGGTTCAGGTTTTGGGATATGAGTTTGGTAAGAATGTTCTGTTCCATTGTTGTTTGTGTCTGTATGGGTAGTTAAATGGTGGGTGCTATTGCAGTTTGGGCTTCAGCTCGTCAGGCGAGTCGTTGGTAAACATGTTCACTGCCGGTGCCTGTTCTGTAAAGAAATGACTGATGGTTTCGGGCGTGAGACTGATTTGTGGCTGGAAGTCAGCACTCTGCATGTAGGCAAGCAAGGCGTGACGCATCTGTCGGGCTACAGGACGCTCGTCTAAACGAGTGTTGATGTCCATTGTGGTCATCAGCAGGCGACCTTTAAGTACCCGGGCTTCAATGAGCATACCCAGTTTGCGCGACACGTGCCAGGTGTCGATGGGCTGGATGGGTGGCTGGTAGTCGGCAGGCAGCTCACGCAGGTTCATCACCTGTGCCTTGTTGAGCAGCTCCCACCAGTTCAGGTTAGACCAGTCGTCGGTGGGGAAACCGTACTTGAACAGCGGGTGGCTCTTTTCAATGTAGGCGCCTGTAGTATGGGGTGGGCGCATCTTGAACCACGACGTGTTCCAGAATACGGGCAGGTAGGTCTGCTTGACATCGCTGCCCAGTTTCACTTTGCCGGCTGCTGTGATGAGCACGGTGCCGCCCTTGGCAAGTATCTTCAGGGCTTTGCTGTCCAATGTGTCGGCTATGTAAAGGTCTTTAAGCATTTCAACATTGTCGTTTTGCTTTGCGTCGGGGTAGACCCAGAAGTCCCAGTGGTTTTTCAGCTCCTTGCTGAAATGTACCACCAGCGTGAGCTTCGAAGGCGTGGTGATGGAGTCGAGGGGGAAGGTGATAGTGCCAAGCCCCTTGACCCTGCCCATGCGCAGGTTGCCGTGTGAGAGTCTGCCCCCGCTGATGATCTGGTTGCTGTCGTTACAAATATAATAAGAGGTGCTGACATCGCCAATGGTTGAATAGAATGCGTTATAGGCTTCGATGGGCACACGGAGTGTGTCGCTGCTGGTAAAGACAAAACGTGGGAAACGTGCCAATGCTACCAATGGACTGCAGAACTCGCGCCATTGTTCGGCCGTGCAATAGCCCTTCTCGCGCCAGAACACGTTGAGCACACCCGTTAGGGCTGTTCCCTGCCCGCTGTAGTCGTTGAGCCCCAACAGCTGGAATCCGGCATAGTCGGGGGTGCGCAGGTTGCGCTCTATCTCGTGTTTGTAGCACAGCGTCTGCAACATTCCGCTGGCATGCAGGAACTTCTCGGCTTGCGAGGCCATCCCATTGTCACGCAGCAGGTCTCGGAATATCTCGAAGTTGCGTGCCTTGTAGACACCGGTGTACTGGGGAATTTCCTTGAAATCGGGGAAGGCACACCATTGTCCCTTCTCATGGGTAATGATAGGCGACATATTGGCCACCGTGTCCTTGTAGTTGCGAGGGAAATTGATGCCGTGATAGTAGTCATTGTCGCTTGAGGGCAACGACCTGTTCCACTCGTCGAGGCCTCGTGCACCGCCTTTCACGTGGTATTCAGAGCCGTCGTCCCATGCCCAGCCACCACCTACCGACGCACCACAGTAGAGGCGCGTGGGGTCGTAGCTCTTCATCTCCCTGACCCAATCGTTGCAGTATCTGACCCAGTCGCCTGCAGGTTCGTTGCCTGCTGCCATCATTACAAACGAGGGATGGTGACCATACTCGTCGATGATGCGCTTCGACTCTTCGAGCAGGTATTTGTCGATAGCCATACCCCTGCGCAGCTTTACACCGTGGTTGGGCCAAGAAGGCCCTTCCGGCTGCAGGTAGATGCCCATCTTGTCGGCAGCCGAGAAAGCAGCCTCCGGAGGACAGTAGGAATGGAAGCGCATGTGGTTGAGTCCGAACTCCTTACACTTGCGGAAGATGTTGAGCCACGCTTTCTCGTCGGTGGGAGGATAGCCTGTCTCAGGGAAACAGCAATTCTCTACTGTACCACGAAGGAACAGCGGTCGCCCGTTAATATAGAACTGTCGTCCTTCGATCTTGATGTTGCGAAGCCCGAAGGTGGTTTCGTAACAGTCGTCGCCGGCCTCGACTGTGAGCAGGTAGAGGTTGGGGCGGAACTCGTCCCAGTAATGGGCGTTAGGTCCCAAGTCGACCTCGAACGTGCGTACCTTGCTGTAGGCTTCTGTCGATTTGGCACAGTAATAGTCGGCACGGCCTGAGTCAGAGAGATGACGTATGGAGATGTTGACATAGTATTCGGTTTGAGGCATGAAGCGCACCGGAGCAATATGGTCGCCCAGTTCTACGACGACCTTGACTTTGTGGGATGCAGCGTTGGGGATTACCTTTACGTGCTTGATGTTGACCTTGTCCCACTGTGCCTGCAGTTCGATGCGGCCTGCTATGCCGTTCCAGTTGCCCTGTGTCTGGTCAGTCACCGAGTGCGAGTCTTGTCCTACACACACGTTCTCTATACCGTTGTAGACGCGCACCTCGATGTCGTTCTTGGTTCCTACTTTGATAAACTTTGTCACATCGTAGCGGTGGGGTGTCGAGAGAGACATCTGATGCCCCACCTCATGGCCGTTGACATAGACAGTGGTCTCTATGTGGGGACGTTCCAGGAAGAGCGTTATGCGTTGGTCGGACCAGTTTCTGGGTACATAGATGGAGCGCCGATACCAGGCGTTACCTACATAGTGGCGTTCGGGCGTAAGGAAGAAGGGAAACTTCATCTCACCCTCTTTGCGATAGCGTTCCATATAGGGGTTGAAGTAGTAGCTCGAGTCGTAGAGCGAGCCTGTCCACTGTGTCTTCACTGATACTGGGTGCCCCTTTCCGTTGGTCAGCATTGAGCCAGGCAACATCACGTAGTCGTCGTACTTGGCCGAGTCGCCCATGCAGAAGTCCCAGGCACCTTCGAGTGAGATGATCTGCTGTGCCTGTGTGTGACTTCCCGAGAGCAGACAGGCAAGCAGCAAGAGGTGTTTGATGGTGGTTAGTGGCTGTTTCATTTTTGTCTATCTTGTTTTTTCAAGTCGTTTGATGTGTCTTCGCAGTTCGAACGCCCAAATCTTGTAGCCCTCGGCATTCAGGTGCAGGCCGTCGGAGGTGAGCTCTCCACGTAGTATGTTGCTCCTTCCGCGTGTCATTCGGCGGAACACGTCGATGAACACGATGCCGTTGCTTTCGCAGTAGGCGCGAATCAGCATGTTGGCCCAAGGAATGTCGTCTGTGCGTCCGCTTAGGGTCTTCCATCGCCCGTTGCTCTCGTTGATGGGGAGGATGCTCTCTACGAAGAGCTGGGTTCCCGGCGACTGTAAGCGTATGCTGTCGATGAGCGTAATCACCCTGCTGGCAACCTGCTGGGCAGGCATGCCGTTGCTCATGTCGTTGATGCCTGCCATGAGAAAGATGGCGCGAGGCTTGTAAGGGGTAATCTGGCAGAGTCGCTGTATCATGCCTATGGTGTTGTCGCCTATAATGCCGCGATTCACCACCTTCAGCCCTGTATTGAGTCGTTCTGCCCAGTTCCCGCCATTCTCTGTGAGGCTGTTACCTAACATGACCACAGTGGTCGAGTCGATGTCGCGGAGGGGTGCAAACTCGGCTACGCGCCTGTTATAGTGGGCAAACGACTGATAGCTGACCGTCTGTGCCTTCGTATCCTGTCCTACAAGAGCAAGCAGTGTCCATGCGAGTATGATATAATGGTATGTTGTCTTCATTTGGCTGCAAATATACGGAAAAAAAGTGGAACTGCCAAAATAAAACGTGTTTAAAAAAAAATCTGGTCGACAAGTGCCGAAGCCTTGACAACCAGATTTGTATTAGTCAAAAACATTTAATGCTTTTTTTACTTCATTCTTTTCATCACCTTCTGATAGTAGCGGTTGGTAGCCTTGAGGCTGTATTTCATACCGCCGTTCCAAGAACGTATAGCCTTCTCGACGTTGTTCTCAGGATTGTGATGCGATTGAATAAGAAGGAACATCTCCTTCGACTTGCCGACGTTGTAGCGGTCGGCCAGTGTGAAACGCTTGTTGCTCTTGCGACCCTTCAGAATGTTGTTACACTCACGTACGAGGATCGGGGTAATCTGCATAACGCCTACCGAGTTCCCACTCACGGCGTTGGGGTTTCCTTCGCTTTCAACCTGAATGATGGCTTCAATAACAGAAGTCCAGTCGAACTTCTCTGAGCTTTTGCTTCCATCTGTGGCGGCCAAGGCCGTCATCGGAATCAGTGACATGAATGTCAGGCTCAGAAACACATTCTTCACTAAATTCTTCATAATAGATATTTTAAGGCTTCTCATCACGAGATGCGTGTTATCCGCTGATTTTCGGGTGCAAAGTTATGAAGAATCAGTGAGTTAGCAAAATTATTTTACTTTTTTTATGGATTTTGTGTGCGCACACTTAATCTATGTCAACTACCGTGATGCCTGCTCCGCCGAATTGTACGTGCTCGTCGCAGTAGTGTGTAACGTTGGGCACGGTGGCCAGATATTGCCTGATGAGCTGGCGCAGGATGCCGCTTCCAGTGCCGTGTAGAATGCGAACGCGTGACATGCCTACAAGGATGGCATCGTCAATGAAATAGGTCACGGCATTGACGGCCTCGTCGCCTCTCATGCCCCTCACGTCGAGGTCTTGACTGAAGTTCATTTTTCGTGAGTCGATGGCTGCCCGTGTGTCTTTCGACACGTTGGCATAGCTGCCCATGATGGCAGTGTTGCGCTCGTCATTCTTCGACAGCTCCTGCTTCGACTCCTTGGCTGCCTCAAGTCTTTCGAGGCGCATTTTCGTACGCATGGAGCCAAAGATGACTGTGGCCATCTTCCCTTCGATGCTCTCAATGGTGCCTATTGAAGTGAGACCCTTGATGCGGACGGTGGAGCCGACAGTTAAGGGTGAAGGGGTGACAGTTGAGGACGGCAGGGTATTTCCTTCAACGGCAGAACTATTCTCCTTTGACTTTCCACCCTCCTCCTTCAACTTCTTTTTCCTCTCATCTTTCCTTCTCTTTCGCTCCTGTATCTGGCGCATCTTCCGCTCTATCAGCTCGTCACTGGCGGTGGTGTCCATGTTCTCCACTTCCTGCTTGAAGGCGTCGAGCTCCTCGCGTATACGGCGGGTAGCTTCCTTCTCGGCCTGTTGCTCGCGTATCTCGCGGATGACGTTTTCTATCTTCTTGTTGCTCTCGCGAAGCAGCTCCTCGGCTTCTTCCTTGGCACGCTGCAGTATCTGTTTGCGCTGCTGCTCAATCTCCTCAATCGAGCTCTCATAGCGGGCGATGCTGCCCTCCAGACTTTTTTCGTGCTGATGGATGGTCTGTCGCTTGCCTTCCCAGTAACGCTTGTCACGCACGATGTCCTGCAGATACTTGTCGCTCTGGATGTACTCCGAGCCCACAATCTCCGACGCATCTTTAATCACTTCCTCGGGGATGCCTGTCTTGCGGGCAATCTCGATGGCAAACGAAGAGCCGGGTTGTCCGATGGACAGCTGATAGAGGGCCTGCATCTGATGGCGGTCGTAGAGCATGGCTCCGTTGACCACACCTTCATGGTCGTCGGCAAAATGCTTCAGATTCTGGTAGTGGGTGGTGATGACACCGAAAGTGTGCTTCTTCCAGAACTGTTTCAGAATGGCCTCGGCAATGGCACCGCCGATGGTGGGCTCCGTACCTCCTCCGAACTCGTCGATCAGCAGCAGCGACTTTGTGTTGGCCTGTCTCATCATCTGCTTCATGTTCATCAGGTGCGATGAGTAGGTCGACAGGTCGTCCTCAATGCTCTGCTCGTCGCCTATGTCGATCATGATGCTTTCAAATACACCCGTTGTTGAACGGTCGCCTATGGGGATGCTCAGACCGCATTGCAGCATATATTGCAGCAGACCGACGGTCTTGAGACATACCGACTTGCCGCCGGCATTAGGACCGGAGATAATTAGGAGGCGGCCAAGGTTCTTGTCTTTGTTCGTTGTGACGTTATCACGTGATGTCGTGATGTCGTCTAACTGGATGTCCAGCGGTACCACTTTTTTGTCCTGCTTCTCTAAGGAGATGGCCAGCAGGGGGTGGATGGCCTGTATCCAGTCGAGGTGCGGGTGGCTCAGCGTCTGCGGTTCTATGGCCTTCATCGTCGTGGCCAGCGATGCTTTCGCGTAGATCAGGTCAATCTGAGCCAGGAACTGATACGAGTCAAGTATCTCCTGAACGTGCGGACGCACCTCCTCGCTGAACACCGTCAGTATCCTGATAATCTCGCGGCGCTCCTCAGCTTCTAACTGTCTCACGCGGTTGTTAGCCTCAACCACCTCTGTCGGCTCTATAAACACGGTCTTGCCCGTTGCCGACTCGTCGTGAACTATGCCATTGATGCGCCTCTTCAGGTTGGGAGCCACGGGTATCACCAGACGCCCATCGCGCATGGTGGGTGCAGCGTCCTTGTCGACGAGACCGTCTTTCTGGGCCGCATGTAGTATAGTATATAAGGTACGCGAGATACTGCCTTCCGTCTTCGACAGTTCGTGACGAATGCTGGCCAGCGTCATCGTGGCCGAGTCCTTGATCTTGCCGAACTTGTCGAGTATCGAGTCTATGCGACGAATCATCGCAGGAAACGTCATCACACCCTCCGTCATACGTTGTAGTGCAGGGTAGGTCTTCGTTTCGGTTTCCTCGCCTCGGTTCAGGTATTTTATGATGTTGCTGATGGTCTCCAACGAGCGCCTGAGGTTCCACACCTCGTCCTCCTCCAAGTGCGTGCCTTCCAATCGGATGCGCCACACGGCCTCCCTCACGTCGAAGAAATACTGTAGCGGGAAGTCGTCGGCCTTCTCCTGAAGCCTGCGGAACTCGCTCACTTGCTCCAGCAGTTCACAAATCAGCGCATGATTACTGGAAAAGGACATCTCGTCTACCTTTTCCTTGCCCAGCGTGCTCAGACAGCGTGCCTTCAGCAGCGTCCTGACTTCGTCGAATCCTATCTTATGCTCAAAGTTGCCTGGATAAATCACGCTGCAAAATTAGATAAATTTTTCGAGATTATATGCCAGTCGAGATAAAAATGTGAACAAATTGCCCCGAAAAGTTAGAAATCAAGGCTCACATACGCTTAATCCTATCTTTTTCGTGCTCTAAGTCACACTTTTGTTGTATCTTTGAGGTGTGCTGTTTATAGCATGTAATTTTTATGTTTAGACTGAAGTTTCCCACCCTGCAAAAAATGCGCTAGCGATAAAGCAAAAGGCCATTAAACGCAGTATAAAACTGTTGCTTTTGCGGTAGGAAACGAAACGGATTGCAGTACAAAGGCTACTTGTTAGGAGTTTTTGGCTACAAGCAAAAGACCTTTCGCTTGCAAGAAAGGACTTTTCGCTTATAAGCAAAAGACCTTTTGGTTATAAGCAAAAGCCTTCGCAAGAAATAACAGCCTACTCAATGGAGTTTTAACTTTTCAGTTGGAGGAGATGCACCGTGTGATGTAGCGGTGCAACATCCGCCTGAGCAATGACGTGTCCAGCGGGAAGTACAAGTCGCGCAGAATCATCCACAGCAACGTGTTCCTCCGCAAGACCATCATAGAGTGCGCATGGGGGCAAGCCGGACGAAGGACTGCTTCTTCAGCCGATTCTCCTACCGCATGACGCAAGTATGCAAGAAGAACAAGATGAAAGAGCCCACCACAAACGGGTGACAAGCAATATACCGCCCACGGGAAGGCTATTATCTTTGTGGTGGCCATTCGCCACGCCGAAAGGCAGAAGCGGAACCCCGTCTGCAAATTAACCGACAAATGGGCAGCGACGAAAGCCAGACTATAGCTTAGAGCTCGAAGAGGAAAGTACCACTATAACCATACGGAATCGACAAAGGGGCCATATTAGGCCATCGTGCGCCTGCATTAGAACTATCGACAGGTTTAACTAGTTTGGCGGGGCAATTTGTTTTCTATTTATAGAGGAAAGGTACAAAGAAGTTAAGAGTTAGGAGTTAAGAATTTTTATGACTTCGGTTGTTAAAATTACTTAACGAACAAAAATTTCTCATTTCTCATTTCTCATTTCTCATTTTTTATCTGTACCTTTGCAAACGCTTTTCAGGCACTCAAGGAGAGATGGTAGAGTGGTCGATTACAACGGTCTTGAAAACCGTCGTGCTGAGAGGCACCGGGGGTTCGAATCCCTCTCTCTCCGCAAATTAATGAAAAGGGAACCTTACGGATTCCCTTTTTTTGTGCCTGAAAATCAACTACTTGCATTTTTAACCCATTGAAAATCTGCTATATAAAGGGAGGAACGTCCCTAAAATGACATAAGCAGTCATTGGACATCTTCCGCTATTATAAGCACGGAATGTATTACCAGATGTATTACCGCCCCCCGCTGTCAATAGTTTAAAGTAGTAACTACTCAGTCCTCTCTCTCGCGAATAGCACATGAAAGTCTATATACAGTTTTTACCGTTAAAAATGCGTAACTACCGCTCGCGACGGAGACGGAAAATCCTCTAGGGAAGATGTGAAAAT